>CABEAW010000387.1_pt1 | contig 15306 bp, 12 predicted proteins | sample 3422111 | NCBI WGS metagenome assembly CABEAW01 (sample SAMEA5534326, study PRJEB31848) | metagenome | biome: tundra; feature: field; material: soil | place: USA | collected 2013-05 | depth 0.15 m | reverse complement strand
AACGGAGGATGTTCACGGCCCGGGCTGCCACCAATAGTACGGTTGTCGCCGAGATCGCTGACTCGGCCAGCATCATCATCTTTACGCGCCTGGTCAGCGGCATCGCGTCCGTCGGGCTGAACGCGATTGCGTTGGTGAACGAGATGTACACGTAGTCAGTGAGTCTCGGGTGCCACCCCGGCTCGGCGAGTGTCGGGTTTTCGTCCTGTGGGAACTGGAAGTCGCGCGGCGGCGCATCGGGCGCCTGCCGGCGCATCGGCCCGCCGCGATCGAACTCCCAGAACAACAGCCCGAACGTGACCACGTTCGTGCTCCAGATCGTCGCGCCCTTCAACAGCAGCTCCCCGCCGCTCTTCTCCTGCGCACTGAGCAGCGACGCGATCAGGGCGGTGAGGGCAAACACGTTTGCTGCGGTGATCACGCCGACGAGTGCGAGCGCGACCGTGCGGCGCTGGCCCATCTGCTCGAGGCGATGCCGCGGTGCCGACCACGCGAGCGCCAGCAACAGCCCCGCCTCGGGGACTGCCGGGAACAGCCAGACCCACCCTGGTAGCCCGATCAGCTTCCAGCCACCTTCGAGACTCACCAGCGCGAGCGTGACCTGCAGTCCGATCACGAGCCCGACGGCGAACGTCGCCTCGTAGCGGGACTCGACCTCCTCCTCGTGCAGGTCGGCTGTACTCACCTCACGATTGTCAACCATCACAGACGCCGCTTCTCCGCCGGATCGTCGTGCATGACGCTCGCGATGCTGGCCGCCGACGACGGCGCACCGCCAACGTCGCCTCTCCGAGGCGCTCGGACTGCAGAGTGTTCAAACAATGCTCCGGCGGCGCGGTTCTCGCCGGGCGGGCACTCGGAACCCAACTCGATGCGATCATCCGGGCGCACACCACCAGGGCCGGCGAGGTCAACCCGTGGGTCGTCAGCGCCGAACGCTTCTTCGACATCCATCGCCTGCCGCACGGCAAGGGCGGTTCGTGTTCCAGCCCGGGCCCGGTATACCGGTGAGCATCACCATCCACGCGGCCTCGGCTGTGATGCGGCGATGACTGACCGGGACGGTGTGGGCGTGCGGAGTTGGTAGCGGTCGCGCGAGCAGACTGCCAGGTGAGTCGCCGGGAGGAGTCTTTGGTTGATGCAGCAGCCAGCGGCGGAGCGACGCGCAGTGCTTCTCGCCGGTCGTCAGGAAGGCGCCAGCGGGGCCCCGGACTTGTTGAGCCGCGGTGCTGAACTCGCCCAGTGCTTCCGACCACTCCCGCTGCCGGCTCCGGATCGTCGCGCGCGCGAGGACGAGCTCGCTTCGGGCTGTTGCTAGCGCTAGCGGTGCGAGGATATCGAGCATGGGTCACCGACACGCGCACTACCGCGTACACCTGGGCTACGCCCGCGCGCCGATGAGCGCATCGTCAGCCACCGCGGGCGACATCTCCAAGGCGACGACCAGGTTGCGGCCCTCGGCCTTGGCGCGGTACATGGCGTGATCGGCAGCCCTGTAGAGCGGCAGGAAGTCGATGTCCTCGCCGGTTGCGACGCTGACGCCGAAGGACGCGGTGACTGGCAGGCCCCCCGGGCGACTGGCCTCCACCGTGGCACGCAGGCTCTGTGCGATCTCGACCCCGTGGGGCAGGTCGATCCCGGGTAGCAGGACGAGGAACTCCTCGCCTCCGAGCCGGTAGAAGAGCTCGAAGGAGCGCAGCGACTTGCGCATCTCGTAGCTGGCCTCGCGCAGCACCGCGTCGCCGCGCTCGTGGCCATGGTCGTCGTTGACGCGCTTGAAGTGGTCGAGGTCGCAAATGATCAGGCAGACTGGCCTGTCCAGGAGCCGGGCCTGCTCGCCAACCTCGGCGAAGCGCGCTCCGAGTCCGCTGCGGTTGAGTAGCCCGGTCAACGGATCGAGGACCGACTCGCTGCGAAACTGCAGCTCGGCGTCCATCAGCGCTGTGGTCACCGCGGTCACGGCTATCAGCAGCACGAACATGGCGATCAGGATGAGCGGATGGTCGGTGGCGTGCTGGACACCGTCTATGAACGCGACCACGAGGGCGGTCAGCGCGGCACAGCCCGCGCTCGCCCACACGACCTGCGCACGGAAGCGCATGGCCGCCATGGCCACCGGGATCACCAGCAACGCGAGGAGGGGGCTCACCGCGCCGCCCGTCAGCGCCGCTGAGGCACCCAATAGCCACAGGGTCAGCAGCAGGCTGGCGGCCACCACTCGCTCGGGGCGCATCGCCCGCTGAATGCGCCACTCGAGCGTCTCCAGATTCGCGATAGCGACCGCGAACAGCGGAAGGGCCCACCACCCCACCTCGCCGGTCGCCGCGAGCGTGCCCGCGCCGGTCGCCGCGAGCGCGATGGTTCGCGCCCGCACGACACGCGGGCCCATATCGAGCATGCGCGCACGATGCTCTTCGGTCGGGCACAGCCAGCCCGGGCCGTGCGGTGCGTCGCTGCAACGCTGGAGTCCTGGCTGGGGCATCTTGTGGCTCACTCGGGGCGGGTGTGGTGCATAGGCGAAAGCGCCGCGCACCTACCCAGCATGTATCGACGCGTTGGGCCCAGGGCTTGATCGCGGCATGTCTACTCGCCCCAAACAGCTCGCGAGGGGGGCCGGGCCTGAGCACCGGTGCGGCCGTCCGGTTGCCCAAGGGCTCAGCGAACACGCGCAGAGGCCGGTCAGACGCGTGGGCCGGCGCGAACCGGCTCACGCGCACCTGTCAGCTGCCCAGCGAGTCCCGCGCCTTCGCAGTGTCGCCAATGAACTCCCCGCGCACGACCTTCCCGCCGCTCAGCTTGAACAGGTGGAGATAGCGCGACTCGAACGATCCGCCCGGGCCGGTCGCGCGCTGTACGCCGGTCACCACGACGTGCTCGCCGGCATCGATGTACTCCTGCGGCTCGACACTGAAGCTGCTCCAATAGCTCGGGATCTGCGAGAAGTTCTCGATGACGGCGTCGCGTCCGCTCACAAGCCCTCCGTTCGGCAGGCTGTCCGGCGACTCCCACTCCACGTCTTCAGCGAAGTACTCGGCGACCCCTCCGAGATCTCCGCGCGTGAACGCCTCATACGCCGTGCGCACAGTCTCGACATTCTCTGCTGACATGTGGTCCCTCCAAGCTGTGTTCGACAGGAGCGCCAACCCTCCCCGACCCAGGCAGAACTGTCAAACACGGCGCCCGTTTCTTGCGGTTCACGCTTGGTAATCCGCTCGGATCGAAGGGTCCATTACGTGGGCGCCGAGAAGGTCCCCTGGATTGATGTGCTCGCAGCGGGATCCACCATTGCGTAATCCGCTGAGGGCGTCCTGCGGGTCGGCGAGGGCTGTCTCAATACGCATCGACAACCGCACGCCCGTGGGCCCCGCGGTGGGGGCGAAGACTCATGGAGCCATGCCGAAATTGTTGACACTACCTGTCTGGGAACTGCGCCTCAGCTTGACCCGGCGTACACGGCGGCCGGGATGGGTCAGTTCATCTCACCCGGTCATATGGCGCCACCCGGCGCAGGCGCGGTCGAGGCACCCGGTCTTGTGTCGGAGCAGGCGACCCGGCCTCAGTGAGGACGTGGACTATTGGACGAACGCCGCAAGGCGGGCATCTGCCTGAGACCCCGCCACCCGGTTGCTCGTGCCGTCCGCAAAAGCGCGTCCGCGTTGGGTTAGATCGAATACGATCTCGAAAATGGCCGACCTCAGGCCCACCGAAATCACGACTCCGGGACGCCCCTAGCTGTGGCCATCGCTTACCTACGCCTGCGACCTCGCGGCGCGCCTGGTGAGACGCTTGCATTCAACGACGAGCTGACGCTTGGCCGCATGTCGCTCGGTAGGGCTGCGCTTGAGGACGTGAAGATGTCGCGTCAGCACGCCCGCTTCTACTTCGACGGTGACGGCGGAGTCTGGGTCGAAGACCTGAGCTCGAGCAACGGAACATTCGTCAACGGGGCGCGGATCGATCGGGCATGCCGGCTCGCTCTCGGCGACCAGATACGGCTCAGCTCGACGATGCTCGAGCTGGTCGCGGCATCTGCTGATGCTCCGGCTCCGGCCGCAGAGCGCCGGGCGGTCCGCGCGCCGAGGCCGCCCCGGCCCCGCCAGCCCAGCCTCGTCGACCGCTGGAAGAAGCTGAGAACGCAGCGTGCCGGGCTCCCCCCGTTCCCGAATTACACGCAGATCCCCTCTCTGCTCTCGATCCGCCGGTGGTGGGTGGTCCGCGGGGCCAGCCTGCTTGCGACCTGGATCGTGATTGTGCTCCTGGTTGTGCTTCCGAAGACCGGGCTGAAGATCATGTGGGGGATCGGCATCCCGCTGCTGCCGATCCTGTTCTTCGTCGCGCCGGGCTTGTGGCGCAACATCTGCCCGCTTGCGGCGTCGAACCAGACCCCTCGCGTGCTCGGGATCACGCGCGCGCTAGAGCCCCCCGCGTGGCTCAAGCGCTACGGCTACGGCGTCGCGATCACCGGGTTCGTCGTCTTCATAACACTGCGCAAGGTCGGGCTCCAGACGAATGGTACGCTGAGCGCCCTGCTTCTGGTTTACGCGCTCGTCAGCGCGTTCCTGGGCGGGATGTTCCTGAAGGGCAAGAGCGGATGGTGCAGCTCGATCTGTCCGCTGTTGCCGGTGCAGCGCATCTACGGTCAGACGCCGTTCGCGCTAGTCGGAAACAGTCACTGCCAGCCGTGTGTGGGTTGCACCAAGAACTGCTACGACTTCAATCCGCGCGTCGCCTACCTGGCCGACCTAAACGACGATGACCCGAGCTGGAGCGCCGGGCGCAAGTTCTTCATCGCCGCTTTCCCGGGGCTCGTGCTCGGGTTCTTCAAGGTCCCCGACGTGTCGAAGATCTCGGTTCCGCTCATGTACGGCGAGCTTGCTCTGTACGTGGCGGCCGGCGTCACGGTCTTCTCCCTGCTCGATGCGTTCGTCGGCGTAACGACGCACAAGCTGACGACGATCTACGCCGCCACTGCGATCAACATCTTCTACTGGTTCGCATTCCCGACGATCTTCAAATCGTTCGCCAGCGAGTCGTCGCCCACCGCTCTCACGTGGGTCGCGCGCGTGCTGCTGTTCAGCCTTACCGCGCTGTGGGTGGCTCGTACCTACATCGAGGAGGGCGCGTTTCTCAAGAAAGCCGGCGCCGCCAAGCCCGTCGCGGGCGCCGGACAGCGGTCGATCGCAAGCCACTCCGCCGCGGGGATCGGGAAGCCCGAAGTCCGATTCGTTCCCGACGACAAGCGGATCGTAGTCGAGCGCGGCCAGACCGTACTCGAAGTGGCAGAGGCCAACGGGCTCCAGATCGAGGCGGGTTGCCGCATGGGGGTATGCGGCGCTGACCCGATTGCGATCGTGGACGGGATGAAGAACATCTCGGAGATCTCCGACGACGAAGCCGCGACGCTAGAACGCCTCGGCCTCGCCGAGAACACGCGCATGGCCTGCTGCTGCCGGATCAAGGGCCCGATCTCCGTCTCGCTCGACCCCGAGACAGCTTCGCAGCCGTCGCCGAGCAAGATCAGGCGCCTGAACTTCGACCGCTCGGTCGAACGAGTGGTCGTGATCGGCAACGGGATCGCCGGCATCACTGCCGCCGACTACGTGCGTCGCAACCACCCCGAGTGCGCAATCGACATCGTCGCCGACGAGATCCATCAGCTCTACAACCGGATGGCGATCACCCGCCTCGTGTACGGGCGCTCGGCAATGCAGGGGCTGTACCTGAACCCCGACTCCTGGTGCGAGTCGCGCGACATCACGCTGTGGCTCAACACGCGCGCGAAGGCGATCGACCGCGACAAACGTGAAGTGCTGCTGGGTACCCAGGAGAGGCTCGCATACGATCGCTTAATCCTCGCCACCGGCAGCTCGAGCTTCGTTCCGCCGATCGACGGCTGGGGTGCACCGGGCACGTTCGTGCTGCGCTCCGCGGACGACGCGCTGGAGCTGCGGGCGTTCATCCAGGTGCACGGCGCTCGCCGTGCGGTGGTCGCCGGCGGTGGACTGCTCGGCCTCGAGGCCGCGTACGCGCTACACAAGCTCGGGCTCGCGACGACCATTCTGGAGCGCTCGGACCGGCTGCTGCGCCGCCAGCTAGACGAGCGGGCCGCGGAGCTGCTGCTCCGATACATCGAGGGGCTCGGGATCAAAGTCTGGACGCGGGCCGAGACCGCCGCGGTCGTCAGCAGCGGTCACGCGAGCGAGGTCGTCCTCAAGGACGCTCGGAGTGCACCGGCCGACGTTATCGTCGCGGCCGCGGGTATTGCCCCCAATGTCGCGCTCGCCGATCAAGCGCAACTCGACGTCCGGCGCGGCGTGATCGTCGACGAGCACATGAAGACCAACGACGATCGGGTCTTTGCAGCCGGCGACGTCGCCGAGTTCGAGGGCCAGGTAGCGGGGCTGTGGCCCGCCGCGGTCGAGCAGGCGCGGGTCGCGGCAGAGGCGGCGGTGCTCGAAAGCACCAACGCGTATCTCGGGACGATCCCAGTGACGGTGCTGAAGGTCGTTGGCGTCGAGCTGACCTCGATCGGACAGATCGAGCCCGCCAGCGACCGCGATGAGGTGATCGTGCAAGATGACGACAGCGCGCTCCGGTACGGCAAACTGGTGATCTCGGATGGCCGCGTCACCGGGGCGATCCTGTTGGGCTACTCGCAGGAGGTATCGCCTGTGACGAGTGCAGTCAAGCAAGGATGGGACGTGAGCCCGGTGATCGAGGATCTCCGGGCCGGAAGGTGGGCCGCGCTCGAGCGAGTGGGTCGGGGGAGGACCCTCGCTCCCGTCAGCGTCGTCGGTCTCGGAGCGAGCTGAAGGCGATCATGGACACGCGAGTCTTCTTCACGTATCCGAACGCTGCCGCGGAGCCCGCAGCGTCCGAGCCGGGCTTCCTGGACCACTGCAGCGAACGCGAGTGGAGCACATTGCTTTCACACATGCAGACCAGAAACATCCGTGCGGGGGAGATCGTGTTCGCTGAGGGCGACCTCGACCGCGCGCTCTACCTGCTCACCGGCGGCCTGGTCGAGCTGTCCGGAACACACTCGCCGTCGGCCACCGTCGAAGCTCCGGCGCAGCTCGGAGAGCTCGCGTTCATCGACGGAGACCGACAACCGGCGACCGCGCGCGCGGTCACCAGCGGGGAGGTACTCCGCCTTTCCTTCGACGCCTTCGAGTCGCTCGCCGCCCGCGAGCCGCGTCTGGCAACACGGATCCTGCTCGACCTGGGGCGAATCCTGGCTGCGAGGCTACGAACGACTTCGGCATAGTCAGCGCCATGCCGAAAAACGCCCGATGTGGTCCTTAGCCTATGTAAAGCAGGCAGACCGGAGGCGGAGGAATGGAGCTCGCGCCGCGGCTGCGGAGGCGAGACGAAACGGCTCACCCAGGCGCAGGCCGCCACCCTCCGACGGATGCTGCAGTTGTAGCGCCGCGGCGGCTGCCAGCAGGATCGCAGCGGTCCGCGCCGGACGCGGCGCTCGCACTCGCTGCGGACTCTCTGTCAGTAAGAAAGTCAAGGACCGGGCGAGCGGCCGTCCGATACGGAACCTCAGCGAATGAAGCTGCATTTGAGCAGCATCGCTGCTAATGTGTCTGCAATGGGCGTGGCTATCACGGTTCGTAACGTGCCCGACGAGGTTCGCGACGAGCTCGCGGCTCGTGCCGCTCGGGCTGGCAAGTCCTTGCAGGAGTACCTGCGCGGCATGCTCATCGACTCTGCCGCCCGACCACCGGTCGCTGACGTCATCGCCCGCGCTCGCGCACGCGTCGACGCGACCGGAGTACGAGCCGATGCAGAGTCGATCCTCGCCGCGCGTGACGCCGACCGGCGGTGAGCACCCGCGTCGTCTGCGACGCTTCGGCGCTGACTGCGCTACTGCTTGACGGGGGCCCCGATGGACAGTGGGTCACCGAAACCTTCACCGGGGCTGACCTCGCCGCGCCGAGCCTAGTCGGATTCGAGACGGCAAACATCGTCCGCCGCCACGAGCTAGCAGGCCTCATCAGCCCCGACCAGGCCGCGCAGGCCCACGCCGATCTGCTTGACCTCGCCGTCGAGCACTGGCCCTATGAGTTCCTTGCCGCGAGGGCCTGGCAGCTTCGCCTGAACCTGTCGATCTACGATGCCAGCTACGTCGCGCTTGCCGAACTTCTCGGGGCGACTCTCGTCACACTAGATCGACGCATCGGCCGCGCGCCCGGGCTGCGGTGCGCGATCGCAACGCCCTAACACGACGGAGCAGTGGCACGACGGTCGACTGGCTTTGGTCCTGATCGACAGCGTCCGCAGACCCAACGCTCAGCGCGACGGCGACATGGTGGCTGATCCCCGGCCGCCGACACCGCGCGTGGCCGGACCGACTCGGTGGTGACCCGTGTCGAGGGAGGCCAATCCGAGTAGGTTGGCGCTCGCGGGGGCGTCTGCGAAGATGCGCCGGATGCGTTTGCGAGCTCGGCGCGGTCAGGTCGGCGGGAGGAACTGAAATGGGACCGGTGTCACCCGCAAAGCGTTGCGTTGACCACTGGCTGCGAGAAGGTCTTCAGCTTCGCCAATCAGAACAACGACACGCTCGCGGTCAAGGCGACCCCGTGGGGCGGCTGCTGCGTCACCTGGTGGTACCACGTGGCGCCGCTCGTCCGCGTGCGGGTCAGCGTCCGGTTCGATTCCTTCGCCTTCCAGTTCGTGCTCGCGCTCGTTATCGACCCAGGCATGTTCGACAAGCCGGTGTTGCTCAGCTCGTGGCTGATGGCCCAGGCGGACACGGCGTGCTCGGCCAACGCCGATGTCTCGATGTACTCGATCCAACCTGGATCCGCATACGCACCAGCCAACTACGCGGGCACTGCTTTCGCCACCGACCCGACGTACGCCCAGACCGACGCCACGTTGGCAGCCTACGCAAACCTCACGACCTGTCCGTAGCGCTCTTGGATGCCTCCCTGGACCCGAGTGAGGGCGGAGCGAACTTCTACCGGACGCTGACGATCGCGAAGATCCGCACCGAAGCTCACGCCGAATACGTCGACGTGCTCTGCCTTGAGTCCGCGCGCATCTACAGGCTCGGCAGAGCGCGACCGGGCTTCGAGGAGCTGCTTGGTCGACTACAGCACGCCGAGCTCGACCAGCGGGCTGTCAGCCTCGGACTCACGTCCGAGACGAGCGACATCATCGCGGACGTGCAGGTTCCGTAGCGGTGGAACGGTCGCTCGCTGCCATCCGGCGCCTCCGGATGGGTGGAAGGGCCCCGGCGATCTCCAGCGAGCGCCACCGCCCCCTGATCTGGATCGCCGAGCCGCGGTAGCCAACGCCGGCTCGGATGGGCCCTGCACGTAGGCGGAGGCGTGGGCGAGTGTCCCCTGCCTATCCAATAATGCCGGCTGAGCCAGGCGTGAGTGGCCGTGCGGGGGTCGCGAGCCCATGCAACTGCGGCGGTCCGGTTGGCGACGCCGAGCTTCGCGTAGATGTGTTCGAGGTGCTTGGCGACCGTGCGCTGGCTGAGCGCGAGCTCGAGCGCGATTTGCGTGTTCGTCAGCCCGAGCGCGACGAGCTCCAGCACCTCGCCCTCGCACGTGGTCAGCCTGGCGGTACGTAGTGCACTTGCGCTGAGCTGACCGGGTCGCGTCGAAGCCGCCGACACCCCCGCTCATGAATCGTGCGGTCCCGTTGCGCAACGTGAGAGGCTCAACGAACGGCAGCCCATCCGAAGCGCGCCGGCGCTGTGCTTCGCTCCATCCGGCTCGGGCAGACTGTTGGGCTGGCCGGGGCTCGGCAGTTCGCTTAGGCTTGCCCTGGCGGCGCCGGTCGCGAACTGGATGCGGCCACCTGGGTGAAGCACGATGATCGCCTGCTCGGCGGCGTCCGCGGCGTGTTCTAGCGTCGACAGCATCCCGTGCATCAGCGTGAGTGTGACCGCGCGCAGAACGTTCCTCGAGTACGCCACGATCGTGTTCGATGGCTATACGAACGAGGGGACACCGACCAGCGCGTCAAGCCGTCGTCTCGTCAACCGATCATCACATCCAACCTCGATGACCGCGTGCGACTTCCCAGGCGATCTTCGCTGGTGCTGGACGTGAGCCACCCCACAGCTCGGCCACGACTCGTCGCCAAGCAGGCCCAGCGGGCCGCTGGCCCAAAATACGCAGGTGACTCAGCAGCTACGGGCGCTTGCGGAACCATGGCCGAATCAAGGCTAGGGTGTAGCTTAACCGCGATGTGCGGGATCGGGGGCTGCGTGCTCAAACCTGGGGTGCGGCCGTCGCGGGATCGCTTGATGGCGATGCGCGACGCGCTTTCCCATCGTGGACCTGACGACTCGGGGGTCGAGGTCGTCGGTAACGTGGGGCTCGTCCATACGCGATTGTCGATCGTCGATCTGTCTGTGCGCGGGCATCAGCCGATGCGCCACCCTGACGGCGAGTGGCTGCTCTCCTTCAACGGGGAGATCTACAACCACCTTACGTTGCGCCAAGAGCTGGACGAGGCGACATTTGTCGGGACCAGCGATACCGAGACCCTGCTGTGGGCCCTTGCGAAGTGGGGGCCAGCGGTGCTGTCTCGGCTGACTGGTCAGTTTGCGATCGCGGCCCTTGATCTCGAAAGGGGGCGCCTGCTGCTCGCCCGTGATCGGTTTGGGATCAAGCCCCTCTATTTGACCCAAGGCGTCGATGGCGTGTGGTTCGCGAGTGAGCCGGCGGCTCTGCTTGCGGCCGGAGTACCCGCGGTGCCGGTCCAGATGGCCTGGCGGGCTGTGGGCGAGGGATCACATTTCGACGGTGAGGCCACGCTGCTCGACGGCATTACGCGAGCCGCGCCAGGGTCGTGGACGGCTATTTCGCTCCAGGACACCGAGGTGTCGAGTTGGCGTTGGCACGCCACCGCCGGCGATGTCGACGCGGCCAGTGCGTCGCGGCTGGCGCGTCGGTCGCGCTCCCAGCTCACATCCGAGCTGGAAAGCACTCTTCGCGCCGCCGTTCACGGAGCCCTTCTCGGAGATGCCGTGGTGGGAACCATGTTGTCTGGCGGTCTCGATTCAAGTCTGATTACGTCTTTGGCGACAGAGGCGAAACCGGATCTCGTGGGATTCGGGGCGAGCTACGCGCCCGACGGGGGTTTGGACGAAGGAATCGCGGCCCGGCGCGTGGCAGATACGCTCGGCATCGACCTCGAGCTGATCAATACGACGCCCTCGCAGTGGAGACGCGGGTTGGTTGCGGCCACGGTCCATTACGGCAGTCCGATCGCGAACGCGAGCGCGGTCACGGTCGCGCAGATCGCTTACCGCGCTCAACAACGAGGCGTCAAGGTGCTGCTGACGGGCGAGGGCGCCGACGAGTTGTTCGGGGGGTACGGCAGCCTCCACGCGGCAGCATTGGTGGCCTTCCTGCCGTGGCGACAGCGCATTCTCCATCGTGCTGAGCCGGTGCTGCTGGGGGATCCGCGGCGTGTGCTCAGGGCCGGGGCGCGTCTTGTGGTGGGGCGCCTCAGCGGTCTGCGGGAAACGGGCAGTGACGCCCCACCCCTGCAACCGGCCGACGCGACCGCCGCGCCATCGAACCGGCCGCAGGATTGGGATGGCCTGACGAGCCCGGACACCAGCCATGATGCATTTGTTGAGTCAATGACCGCCTACGCACACCATGCCGGAGAAAGGCGCGCTCTCGAGGCGGGGCTTCTCAGTCGCCTTACCTACACGCTGTCGTGGTTGCTGAACCGGATGGACAAGAACGTGATGCAGGCCTCGGTCGAGGCTCGGGTTCCGTTTCTGGAGCCTGACGTGGTCAAGCTCGTGTTGAATCTTCCACTCGAAGCGAGGGTGGGACCGTGGACCAAGGGCATTCTCCGCGACGTCGCCCGCCGGGTGCTTCCCTGGTCTGTGGCACATCGACCAAAGATCTATGGCATGGACTACGACGCTGCTGGCTGGATCGAACAGGCCGCCGACCCCAGATTTCTCACCGACGGCCTGCTCAGAGAAACGCTCACGATTCCTGACAGGCGAGTTCGAACGAGTAGTGAGCGTTGCTCGTGGCCAGCGGAAGCTTCGACTCTGGTCAGCTGAAGTCTGGTGTCGGTCCGTGTTCGCAGGCAATTCGATTGAGGAAATCAACCGGGATCTCTGGCCGCACGGCCTTTAGTGTTGAGTGCGCTTCGGCTCTGTCGGTCAGCGATTTCGCGGTCACCGTGATAGCCGTTCGGGCGCTCACGGGCTACGGACGAATCGACGCTAGCGGCACGAACGTCCGGAGTTTGCCCGACCACCCACGCTCGAGCGACTCAGCCTGACGAACGGCGACATCCGGGTTGGTGAGCCCCGACTGGATCATCAAGTCCGTCACGCCTGTCCTCAGCGCCTCGAGGTTGCAAGTAGCAAGCATCCCGCCCAGTCACGGTCACGTCTGCACCGCGGGGCGTTTGCGTGACTATTTGGACTACACCGCCGCAGCGAAGGTCGCGTGGGGTGCCCCAAACCCGCCCAACTGCGACCATTCGACATCGACGTGCACGATCCCCGCGAAGCGATCATCGTCGCAGACGAAAAGATGGTGGATTCGGCGGTGCGCCATCAGCTGCCCCGCCTCGGACAGCTGCGTGTCAGGCGTGACGGTCACGACGTCAGCCGTCATGTAATTGCGAACGAACTCATGGTCCGGAGCGCAACCATCGGCGACCGCGCAAATCACGTCTGAGTCGCTGAGAACGCCCACCAGGCGGTTGCCCTCGCACACGGGCAGCACTTTCACACGCGCCTCGTCCATCAGCCGCGCAGCGTCGCGGACAGTGTCCTCCAGACGCGCGATCGGAACGTCAGTGGCCATCAGGTCGCGGACGCGCATATTGCCCTCCTCAATGTTGGTGACAGACTCGGCAGTGTCACTGGACCGGCGGGCACCGTCTATGTCCATGAGGCCAACCTCGTCGCCCACAAGCAAGGAGACCGCTGCCACGCGTTCGACCTCTGCCGAGCCGTCCAGCGTCAGCGTTCACGAGCTCAAACGGAGCCTCCCGCGCAAACGCGCCCAACGTACGGCTCACCAGCCGTGCGACACTGGCGCCCTGCGAAGCACCGCAAATCCTGCCGATCAGGCTCATTAGGCGAGGACGCCGGCAGGCTTCGGCCACCACGGCTGCGCCGTCGGACGGGGACGCCGCTTTCGGCCCAGAAGGAGCCGTCCTGCCTAGACCCTGCGCCACGCGGGCAACGGACGCAAGGGAGTCGGCGGTCGCCCGATGCGCCGCCCCTCGCGTACATGAAGCGAGAGCGGCCCGGGCAGCCCACGCCACTGTTGGAGCTCGCCCCAGGCGAGAGCGACGACGACGTTGTCAAACACTTCCCCAACGCAGTCAACCCGCTCGCGATTTCGCCTTGTGCCGCCCGCCGGAACTCACGGAGGTCCAATTCACGTGACCGTTCGCCGGGCATCGTACCCGGAGAGAGCGAGCGAGCCATTCTCAGCCGAGTCTCGCCTCTCCGGCGATGGCCGCCACGTGGACTGGCTCCAACCGGATGCTCGCGCGAGGCCCCTCGCCGCTTGCGGTTTGCGCGTCCGCGGCGATTGGAAGCATTCAATCTCGCGCCTCGGTTGCCGTGGGGAATCCAGGTGCAGTAGTTGACTACTGAGGACACGGAGCGAGTTGGGGTGCAGGCTTCTCGTACAGGGGCTTGGCTCGCGCGGCGCGGGGCTCGCCCAGACAAGCGAGATGACGGGGAGGAACCGTGTTCGTAGCAGAGGCATCCAGCCCGATTACAGAGCAACTCCATGCCAACGATGGTCCGCTGCGCAGACCTGGGGACCAGCCGGTATTGCGTATCAGGAACCTGCTTCGCTGGCTGATCTTGGCACTCGCGAGTGCCGCGGTCGCCTTCCCGGCCGCTGCGGTGGCGCGCCCCAAGCAGATTGTCGTGCCCCCGAGCGATCCATACTGGACGCTGCTGACAGCGCAGAGCACGAAGGCCCTTCATTACGGCCAGCGGATCGGGACCTGCACGTTCCTGCCGCGCGCGTCGTGCGTCGGCGTTCAGCTTCCCGGCCAGAACCTGTCGGGCGCGTTTGTTCCGTTCGCTAACTTCGCCGGGGCCGACCTTGCCGGCAGTTCGCTGGCCAGCGCGTTTATCACGCACTCCGATTTCCGCAGTGCTGATCTGGCCGGAGTGAGCTTTGTCGGCACCACCCCGGCTCGCGCCGATTTCCGCGGCGCGGAGATGCCCGGTACCGCGCTCACGTTCTCCGGTTTCACGTTCGCTGACCTGCGCGGCGTTGATCTCCGGCGCGCTGATTTGAACTTCGGCGCGATGGTCGGTTCGGACCTCCGCGGCGCGGATCTTCGCGGCATGAACGTGTCGGACTCCGATGTCAACGGAACCGACTTGCGCGGTGCCGACCTGCGCGGCGCGAACCTCTCAAACGCCGACCTCAGCGGTTCTCGCCTCACCGGCGCGAACCTGACCGGCGCGATCTTCTGCAAGACGCTGATGCCCGACGGGAGTGTACGCGCGCCGCGCAAAGGTCTATGCCCGGGACAGCACGGAGCCAAGCCGCCACCCGGCGCCAAGGCGATCACAATCCCGTCCTCGAGCCCATTCTTCCCCGCCATCTACGCCCTCGAGACCGGAACACAGGTCGCCTCGGGAACAAAGGTTCGCGGCTGCACGATCCGCGCCTACACGCGCTGTCTCGGCGCGCGGCTGCACAACGCGGACCTGCAAGGGGGATTCCTCGCTTATTCCGACTTGCGCGCCACGGATATGAGCGGCGCGAACCTGCAACTCGGCGACATCGCCTTCGCCGACCTGCGCGGCGCCCGCCTCGACAACATCAGGCTCGGCGGCACGTCGGTCGTCGACGCGGATCTCCGCGGCGCCTCGCTCCGGGGAGCCTCGCTCGGGCTGGCCGTGCTAGTCGGAGCGGATCTGCGCGGCGCTAACCTGACAGGCGCCGACGCACGCACCAGCGTTTTCGACAGCGCCGATCTCCGCTCGGCCACGTTGACCTCGGCCAACTTCTCCCAGGCCAACCTGACAGCAGCGGATCTGCGTGGCGCGAACCTGTCGGACGCGAATCTCAGCGAGACCTCGCTCGTCGGTGCCCAGCTCACCGGAGCGCGCACAACCGGCGCGATCTTCTGCAACACGATCATGCCCAATGGCACGGTCGCCAACCCGTCGCGGACCGGCTGCCTGCGAACCTGAGACCCGGAACGATGGCCCTCGCCGAACTCGGGCGGGGGGCCGCAGTCCCGGACCCGACTCGATGTCGTGCAGCTGAAGCTCAGTCCGAATCATGTTGCGCGATCAAAGTGAACAAC
>CABEAW010000383.1_pt1 | contig 15365 bp, 13 predicted proteins | sample 3422111 | NCBI WGS metagenome assembly CABEAW01 (sample SAMEA5534326, study PRJEB31848) | metagenome | biome: tundra; feature: field; material: soil | place: USA | collected 2013-05 | depth 0.15 m | reverse complement strand
CTCCGGTGGTCGGGTTACCCGCTGCGGCCGCCTGCGAGCCCCAGGCCGTGTTCTGGTTGATCTCGGCCTCGATGTAATTCTGGGTGGCGCAGCCCTCGTCGAGGTTGGGGTGATCCCAGGTGTGATTGATCCAGCCGAAGTCGTCCGTGTATGGCTTGCCGGTGGCGGGATCATTCGCCTGGAACGCTGCCAGCAGCGGATCGGTGCCGCCGCTCGCTGCCGCGACGCTGCCGCCGCCGTTGAACAGCATGTCGATCCGGAAGTTGTTGGTCCGAGACCAGGTGGCCGCGGTCGACACGTCCGCCGGCACTTCGCGTAGAGCGTCGGCCGGGGTGTAATCGGTCGAATGCGCGGAGGTGGTGGCGTTGCCCAGGATGCTCCACGTGTCGTCGGGCAGGAAGTTGTCGTCGACGTTGGTCTCAAGGTAGTTGCGCTGATCGCCGAAGTAGGTGTTGCGCCCCAGCCACGCGAGCTCGCCGTGACGCAGGAGCTCGCTCTGGACCATGTACTGGTTCTGATTGAAGGTCTGGTACATCGTCTGGCGGCCGTCGGAGCTCGTGTAGATACCGAGCAGCGAGCTTGAGCCCGGACCTGAGATAAGCGTGGCGACGGTCGCACCAGTCGGCGGCGCCGGCGTTCCCTCATATCCGAATGTGCCCGGATCGAAGCCGACCTTGTTCAGGTACGGAAACACCTGCGCGCCGGCGGCGGTCAACGTGGGCGACGGCGAGCCTGAGAAGGTGACCACGGGCGAAGCCGCGGCGAGTCCGTAGCTGCTGTCCGGAACCGCATAGGCGGTCACCTGACGCACGGAGAAGTGCTGCTCGAAGGTCTGCAGCGCTGTCCACTGGGCGGTGCTCAGGCCCTCTGTCCCGGAAGTCGCGACGACGACGCCCTCGTAGTTGGCGACCTCATTACCGTTCGACAGCGTGCTGGAAAGCACTGGCAGCGGCACGCTGCCCACGCTCGCCGAGTTGGTGATGACGGAGTCATACGGCACGCCCTCTCGCTTGAGCGTGTTGACCCAGTCCCCGTAGGCGATCCCGCTGGCGGTGCTCGGGTCCGTGCTGTCGGTGATCAGCAGAACCTTCATGCCGATCTGCTGCGCGGTTGGAGTCGCCGCTGAGGCGACCGAAGGCGCAGACCCGCCGGAGATCAACGGGATCCCGACCAGCGCCAGCAGGCCAAGGACCGTAGCTACGGATGCGACCAGCAGACCAAAAGACCGTTTCATAGAGAGCTCCACTTTGCGTGGTTGTCAGCGAACGTTGAGGATCGGCGCCATGACCCCACCCCGGGGTCAGAGCCGTGGATCCCCCAACAGAACGCCAGTCTCCTCTGCCCACCGCCCACCGCCTATGGGCTTACCTGCCCTTCCTGCGTTCACGCACTGAACGCGGGCGGCCCGAACGGTCAACCGGCCTCAACCACCGTGCTAGTTTTGGTTGATCAACCGGTATGTCGGATTAAGGAATGATCGAAACCGGTTGTCGAGGGGACAGCGATGAACGAAGTCGATCTGAACATCGTCCGCGAACTGACCGTGGTACTCGCTGACGACCACCTGCCCACGCGCGTGGGGATCAAGTCCGCGATCGAGCCGCACGGTCTGCGCGTGGTGGCGGAGGCCGGCTCGGCAGCGGACGCGCTTTCAGCGGCACTCGCGCAGCGTCCGGACGTCTGTGTGCTGGCGGTGCGTCTACCGGGCAGCGGGATCGAGGCGGCGCGTCTGATCAAGCAGTCGCTCCCCGAGACGAAGGTCGTGATGCTGAGCGCCTCCGCGCACGACGAGGAGCTATTCGCCGCGCTGCGAGCCGGCGCTGACGGCTATCTGCTGATGACCACTACCGCCAGCCGGCTCCCGCACGTGATCCGGGGTGTGGTCAGTGGCGAGGCGGCTCTGCCGCGCGAGCTCACCGCACGCCTGATCCGCGAGTTCCGTGAGCGGGGCCATCGACGCCGGCTGTCAATCTCGACGATCGACCCAGGCGTCGAGCTGACGGCGCGCGAGTTCGAGGTGCTCGAACAGCTGCGAAAGCGCGACCGCACCGCCGAGATCGCGGCTCGCCTGGAAATCTCGGAGATCACCGTCCGCCGCCACGTGTCCTCGATCCTCAACAAGCTCGGCTTGCCGAACCGCAACAGCGCGATCGAGTTGCTCGAGCGCGCCGAGCAAGAGCGCTGACCGGCTGACCGCCGCTCGGCCAGCCGCGGGTCGGGCTCGGCGACCGATCACCCGCCAACTGGGAGAGGCCGGCGCTCGAGCAGCGTCTCCCCGGGCATGACGCAGATCCAGCCGGGGCCGCTTCCGGGACGCTCCTCGTCGACCGCCACCCCGGTCAGCGGCATCTCGAGCGCCACGCTGGCGCGGTTGACGATCCTCACCTGGGGTCCCTCGATGTACGCACTGATCGAGTCGGTCGTCAGCACGGCGCTCCAGGCCTCCAGTGCCAGCAGCAGCCGTCCAATCTCGGCGAGCGTGGGCTGCATGATCGGAACCTGCGGCGCCACGTAGCGCTCGTAACGGTTCAGCACCGCATCCAGCAGCCCCCCGAAGATTCCCGGTGCGCGTTGCTCGTCGCCGGTCCCGATCAGATTGCTCTGGTGAAAGTAATGGGGGCGCGGATCGTTGTTGATCATGGCGGCGAAGATCCGATCCGCTTCGCTCTCGACGACCTCCGGCCAGGAGCTGTCTCGAACGCGGCCCGCGTGCCTGACCCGGTCGAGCGCCTGCTCCTCGGTTGCGGCGTCGTGGGCCAGGGCCGTCGGATGACGTGGGATCACCAGCGCGGTGCCGATCACGAACGGGGCACCCGGAGCCAGGCGATCGCGGCCCCGGCGCGCCGGATACGGGCGCGATGCATCGCAAGCGAGGTACCGGATCCGCTGGGCCCTGAGAGCAGTGGCCAGGTGCGAGTTCTCCGCCACCGGCGGCACCGCGACGAGATTTGCCAGGCCGGTGTGCTCGCCGGACACAAAGGTCTCTGGCTCGAACTCGATTCCTGCCCCCTGCGCCCAGCGAAAGTTGCGCTCGATCTCGGTCTCGATGACCGCCTGCGGAACTTCGTTGAGGTTCAGATGCTGGAAGGTGTGGTTGATCCAGCCGAAGGCGTCCCGCTCCAGCAGGAGCGCCGCCAGCAGCGGGTCGGACTCGATCCCGGCCTCGTCCATATAGCGCCGACTACCGCCCCCGTTGCAGGCGAGGTCGAGTCTCAGTCCCCGCGCGCGTGACCAGGTGGCCGCCCGTCTTGCGTCCTGGGCGGTCATGCGGAGGCTGGCGCGGGCGCTGGGATCGGACTCGTGCCTATCAATGTCCCATGAGTGGTTGGCCAGCAGCACGTCGTCGATCTGGACCGAGAGATAGTTGCGCTCCAGTCCCACGAAGGTTCCCCTCGTCAGCCAGGCCAGCTGCCCGCGCCGCAGCAGCCGGCCCTGCGTCTGAGCGGCGTTGGCGTCGAACAGCTGAACCATCTCCTCGCGGCCGTCGGGGCGATAGTGGATGCCGAGCAGCGCTGACCGATCGGGACCAGCGACCAACGTCTCAAAGTGCGCTCCCTCCGCAGGAGCGGCGAGGTACGACCAGCTTCCGGGATCGATCGGCAGCTCGTGGCGCAGCTGGGGAAAGATTTCCCGGCCGCGCGCCGTAAGCGTCGCACCGACGCTTTCCAGTGGGCCCGCCCATGCGGGCGCCGCAAGACCGTATTGCGGCCCGGGATAGGCGTATGCCGTCAGTCGTCTTAGCCCGAGCTCGCGTTCCAGGCGCTCGAGCTCGGTGCGCTGCGCAGCTTCCAGAACCACGTCGGCAAGCCCGCCGGAGACCAGGATCAGCGCCTGATAGCGGGCGTTTCCAGTCTCGTCGACCACCGCCACCGGCGCGGGACGGCCATCGCACGCCACCGCGTCGAACGGGACGCCGGCCCGCGTAAGGCAGTCATCCCAGGCAGCAAACGCCGGCTCGGCGCCGGTCGGACCGAGAAGCAGGATGCGCATTTCGATGCGCGCGGACGTGCGCTTGCGTTTGGCTCGAATCACCTTAACTCGGCGCGGATGGTTACAGATCTCCGCGCTTCGCCGCCGGGCGTCCGGCTCCCGAATTAGTTCACTTCACTGAACACAGATCGAGCGCATGGCCCATTGGTCCGATGCGCCACGGGCAGGAAGATCTCCTCCTGCGGGCGCGTGAACCGACTCGGAGCAGGGCCCGGCCGCCGCCCGCCGCGCGCAAGATTCCCAGACCTAGGTGACGAACTGCGACCCTCTTTGACAACCAGACCTGAGCACCCTGCCCGATCCGCTGCCGCGGGTGCCCGGGTCCGGCGCTCGCCGGCGCAACGCCCGGTAAGCGGGCGCCACCGGGCACGTCCAAAGGTGCTGATGACGACCGAGGGCACCTACCCGTACACGATGGGGGGGGTCAGTTCGTGGTGTCACGTCCTGATCGGAGGCCTGCCCGCCACCGACTGGGACGTGCTGCCGCTGATCGCGGGCGGCCGGCACATGCAGCCGCGCGTCAAGTTGCCGCCCAACGCCCGCCTCCTGCGTCCGATCGAGCTGTGGTCCGAGGATCGCGCTCCTAGACGCGCGTCTCCGCGCCAGAGCGGCGAGGGCGGCTCGCTTCCGACTTCGCTGCTGCGCGGCTTGATGCCCTGGGAAGGCGATCTCGACCAGCTGGAAAGCGCGCTGGTGCGCTGCCGCCTGCATCCGCAGTCGATCAGGCGCGAGTTCCGCGGGCGAGAAAGCTGGCAGACCTTCCTGGCCGAGCTCGAGCAACTGCTGGACGAGAGCCAGCAGGAATCTGCCCCCGCGCCGATCTATGACGCGATCGAGGCCGCGCGCCTGTATCAGGTGCTCTACTGGGTGGCTCGTACCGCCGCCGTGCCGACGTCGCGATGCGATCTGTTGCATGTCACCGCCGCCGGCTGGGCGGCCATCCCCGCGCTCGTGCACAAGTCGCTGTACGGGACGCCCCTGCTGCTGACCGAGCACGGCGTCTACGTTCGCGAGGCGTATCTGGAGTCGGTGCGCGAGTCGGCGATCAGACCCGGGCAAGGCCACATATCCCCGCGGCTGGCGCTCGGTCTCACGCGTGCGGTCTACGCGGCCGCCGACGTGATCGCACCGGTCACCGAGGCCAATGCCGAATGGGAGCGCGGCCTCGGTGCCGACCCGGCCAAGATCCGCGTGATCCCCAACGGGATCGAGCCTTCCTTCGGCCTCAGCGATCCTCCGAATGCCAACAAGGTGGTCGCCATCGGCCGGATCGACCCGCTCAAGGACGTGCTGACGATGATGCTCGTCGCCAAGGAGGTCACGCGCCGCCTGCCGAAAGCGCGATTCGAATGCTGGGGACCGGTGACGGACGGGCAGGAGGCCTACGCCGCGGCGTGCCGGCGCATGCACGGGGAGCTCGCCCTCGGCGATCGGTTTCGCTTCATGGGCAAGACCGACGATCCGCACGGCGCGATCCGCGGCGCCGATGTGGTGCTGATGACGAGCATCTCCGAGGGGATGCCGATGGCGCTGCTGGAGGCGATGGCGCAGGGGAGGGCGATGGTCGCCACCAGTGTCGGCGGCGTTGCCGGAGTCGTGCGTGGCTGTGGTCTGGTCGCCCCGCCGGGCGACGTGCACGAGTTGGCCACCGCGGTCGTGATGCTGCTGCGCAACCCCGATCTTGCCCGCACGCTGGGCCGGCGTGGTCACGAGCGCCTGCAGCGACGCTACACCTTGACCCGCTGCCTGACTGCCTACGGCGATCTGATCGGCGAGCTGACCGGCCGGGTGGTCGCTTGAGCGCCAAACGTCCCAATCGGCGCCGCCGGAGCGGCGCAGGGCGAGCCGCTCGGCCAGATCGGGTTGCCGCTGAGGCGCCCGATCGCGATCGCCACGCCGAGGCCGTTCTCGAAGCTCGGCTGGGCCGCCCGGCGCGCGACGTGCTCGAGGCGACCGTCGTGCTCGAGGCCTGGATGGGCCGACCGGCCGGCACCGCGATGTCATCGGCCCCCGATCTGGTCAACCTCGACGGCCCACCGCCGCGCGTGCTGAGCAGCGCGGACCCGTTCTCGAACTCCGATCAGCACAGCGTGATCGCGGAGGGCATTACGCTGGTTCTGCTGATCACGTCGGTCGCAGCCTGGGCCACGCCGATCAGGAGGCACCTCGGTCCCGAGGTCCTCGCGCACGCGATCCGGGTCGCGTTGCCGGTCGCCGTCGCTCTGCAGTGGGGCCTGCGAAGCCGTTACCTGGCTCGCCCGGACGGACTCGCGTGTCTGGCCCGGGACGGTCTTGGCTTCTGGGCCGCCGTGCTGGCCGTGATCGATCTACCGCTGGTCTTTCTGTCCAACTGGGGCCCGGTCGCAGCGTTGCTGATCCCGATCTGGGTGGGAGGCACGGTATTGACCCGCCGAGGTTGGGGACTGGTGTACGCGGGACTGCTCGTCGTCGGCACGATCGCCCTCGGTCAGAACCTGACGCCCTATGCGGTCCTCGGGTCCTTGACGGCGATCACGCTGTTGATGTGCGTCGGTGCTGTCCAGACCCAGCATCAGCGCACCGACGTGCGAGCCGGCAGCATGCGCCGGGCGCTCGTGGCCGCCCTGATTGGCGCGATCGTCGGCGTCCTGCTGGTCGGTGATCCAAGCCTGGCGTGGGGCGTGCACGGGGTCCATCCAGCGATCGCCCTGTTGCCGTCGGTGATCGGCAGCTTCTGGGGCGGCTACTACCTGTGGAACTTCTACGACGCCGTGCCCCGCGGACTGCGCGGTGTATCGCTTAAGCGCGCGGGCCGGGTGGCGCTGTCTGATCCCGCGATGTCGATCTTCATCGGCGCCATCGCCAGGCTGCTGATAGCCACGGTAGTGCTGTCCACCGTCGTGGCCGCCTTCGGCGGGTTGACCCACGGCACCGACGCGCTGAGCGTGTTCGTGGCCTTCGGCTGCGTCGGCACGGTGAGCATGCTGATCGGGATGCTCGAGGCGTTCTCGCTCCAAATCCCCGCCCTGATCGCGGCGGTGGCGGCCCTGGTCTGCGAGATGGCCTGGCATGACCTGATCAGTTCCCGCACGTCAGGCGCCGCGTTGGCGGTCGGTGCGACCGTCGGCGTGATCCTGGCGCTGCCGCCACTGGTCGACCGGCTGGTCCGCTCCGGAAGGGTGCTGGCCACCACCCTGTGGATCCAGTGACCCTTTCCTCCACGTGCCGAGATGCGAGTTCACTCGCGTGAACGCTCTTTGTGCGAGGTGGCCCATTAACCCTCGGCCACCCATTTGGCAAACTGGAGCATCGAACAGGGGAACGCGTTCGATGACTCTGGCTCGCAAGACGGTTTACTCAAGATCAAGATCGGATTCGAATCGTGTCTAGGCCATCCGCTGCTGTGAACAACTCGTCGGCCGGTGAGGATGTCGTGGTGGAAATCGCCATCCCCGCCGGCGCGTCCGAGGCTGCCTCGGAATCCCGTATCACCACGCTCGGGGAGCCCGGCCAGGAGCCGTTCGGGCGTTTTCGGCGCCGGCTCGAGCGCTTCAAGGGTCTCGCCGATGAGCAGGACTTCTCTGGTTCGCTCGACGACGAGTCAGAGCTGAAGCTCCAGCTGATGCTGCTGCGAGAGGAAAACGCTCGGCTAAAGGCCGCGCGTCATCAGCCCGCCGACGCGGGGACCGTGATCGATCGCGCACGGCGGCTCGCGGCGACGAGCGAGGAGGGTGAGCGCCTCGACGATGCCTGGACGCTGCTGGGCGAGTGTCTGGTGATCCGCGAGGGGCTGGACCAGGTCTGCGCCGAGATCCAGTTGGCGATCGACGGCGTCCGTGACCGCCTGGCGGCGCTGGCGACAACGATCGAGAGGGCCTCCTCGAGTGACCGGTCGCGTGCGGACGCCGACAATCGAATCTCGGCGTGAGCGTGAAGGTCACGCTGCGGGGCTCGAGCCCCGGATGCATGATGCGCTCACGGATCTCTATGCCTACGTCCTGCTGCTGGAAGCAGAATGGTACCGGCTCGGCGTGCGCCTGGAAGAGCTCGCCGCCTCCGAATCGACCACGTCGGAGTGCCTGAGGCAGGCGGCGCGGTCCCGCGTCGAAATGGCCGAGGAGCTGGCGGCACTGCGCGAGACGATCGCGGCGCTCCGCGCACAGGCGGAGGTCGGCTTCAGCCCCACGGACGACGGCGCGAGCCCCGCGTCCCTGGATTAGACGATCCCGCGGCGGACGGCGCGGACGGCCGCCTGGATCCGGTTCTCGACCTGCAACTTCACGAGGATGCTCGAGACATGGTTCTTGACGGTGTGCTGACTGAGGAACAGCGTCCGCGCGATCTCGACATTGTCCATACCGCGCGCGATCAATTCGAGGATCTGGAATTCGCGAGGGGTCAGCTCGGATCCGGGAAGCCCGCTTTCGACTTTGGTCGGCTGGCGTATGCGCCGCACCAGCTGGGTGGCGATCCGCGGCGAGATCAACGACTCGCCGCGGGCGGCCGCTCGGATGCCGTCGATGATCTGATCGATCGGCGCGTCCTTGACCAGGTAGCCGCATGCGCCGGCCAGCAGCGCTTCGGTCACGTTTCGCTCGTCGGCGACCACCGTCACGACCAGCACCCGGACGAGCGGAGCCGCCGCACTCAGTCGCTGGGTGGCCTCGATGCCCGACATCCCGGGCATGTTCAGATCCATCAGGACGACGTCGGGATTCACTTCGCAGGTTTGCCTGATTCCCTCTGCGCCGAGGTTGGCCTGTCCCACGACGTCGATCCCGCGTTCCCTGAGCAGTTGCACCAGCCCCTCGCGAAACAGCTCGTGGTCATCGACGACCACCACGCGAATCCTCTCTCCTTGCATGCATTGTGAGAGTAACGAGTTAACGCCGGCTGGGGGATCCACGATCAGACTGTGAACAGGCGATGGCTCCAGGACCCCATTGACGCGGAACCGACGTAAGCCTGTAATTGACTTCCATCCATAAGTTGCATACGGAGGAGCACGGCAATGTGCGGAATCATCGGCTACGTCGGCAAGCGGCCCTGCCGTGACGTCCTGCTGCAGGGCCTGAGAAGACTCGAATATCGCGGCTATGACTCGGCGGGTCTCGCCTGGCGCGACGGAGATTCGGTGAAATGCATCCGCTCGATCGGGAACCTCGATTCTCTCGAGGCCGCACTGGCGCGAGATGAATCAGTCAGCGGCGCGACGACCACGGCGACGACACCGCTGTTCGCCGGCATCGGCCACACCCGCTGGGCGACCCACGGCGGAGTCACCGAGCGCAACGCCCATCCTCACGAGGACGCCAGCGGTCGCGTCCGGATCGTGCTCAACGGGATCATCGAAAACCATCTCGAGCTGCGCAAGCGGCTGGCGGCCGACCTGATCGAGTTCAGCTCCGAGACCGACGCCGAGGTCGTGGCCCACCTGATCGCGCTCAACTACGACGGGGACTTGGCCGACGCGGTACGGCGATCGCTGGATGATCTCGTCGGACATTATGCGTTCGTGGCCATGTGCGATGAAGAGCCCGACACGCTGGTTGGCGTGCGGCGCGAGTGCCCACTGGTCATAGGGCTGGGTGAAGGCGAGCATTTCATCGCGTCGGCGATCTCCGCCTTTCACTCGCACACCCGCACGATCGTGAGACTCGAGGACGGCGAGATCGTCACGCTTCGCCCCGACGCAATCCAGGTGCTCGGCGCCGACGGGCTGCCTCACCAACCGCAGGCCACCGAGGTCGGCTGGGACGAGGATCGCTGCGATAAGGACGGCTTTGAGACCTACATGCTCAAGGAGATTCATGAGCAGGGGACCGCTGTGGCGCAGACGCTGTCACATTGGCGCGCCAGCGCCGGAACCGACCCGGACGGCGTGCTCTCGGACGTGCGCCTGCGCGACGTGCAGCGGATCATCGTCGTCGCATGCGGGACCTCCTACCACGCTGGTCTGGCCGGGCAGCAGGCGATCGAACGGTGGGCCCGGATTCCCGTCGATGTCGAGATCGCGTCGGAGTTTCGCTACCGCGACCCGATCGTGGGCACCGGCACGCTCGTGCTCGGGATCACCCAGTCGGGCGAGACCGCCGATACCCTCGCGGCGATGCGGCTGGCGCGCGCGTGCGGCGCGACGGTGATCGCGATCACCAACGCCGCCGGCAGCCAGGCCACCCGAGATGCCGACGGCGTGCTGTTCACGCGCGCGGGACTCGAGATCGGGGTCGCGGCGACCAAGACGTTTGTCGCCCAGGTCGCGTTGCTGTACGCGTTCGCGCTGAGGCTGGCTGCCGTCCGCGGCGCCCTGCCGCAGGCCCGCTTGACCGAGCTCGAGCAATCGCTGCAGCGGGTGCCCGCGATGATCGATGGCGTCGTCGAGTCAGTCGACGACCAGGTCCGCGAGGTCGCTCAACGGCTCGCCTGGAGTCCGTTCTTCCTATACCTGGGGCGCCTGTCAGGCCTGCCGGTCGCGCTCGAGGGCGCTCTCAAGCTCAAGGAGATCTCCTACGTTCCCACCGACGCCTACGCCGCCGGCGAGATGAAGCACGGTCCGATCGCGCTCTTAGGCCCTGAGACGCCGGTCGTCTGCGTGGCGACCGAGGAGCGTGTGCTGTCAAAGCTGCTCTCCAACCTGTCCGAGGTTCGCGCGCGTGGCGCGCGTGTGCTCGCGGTCGCCGGCGAGGGTTGCAAGGAGATCGCCGAGCACGCCGAGGAGGTCGTGTACGTCCCGCGAACGGACCCGCTGCTGCAGGTGATGCTTAGCATCGTGCCCCTCCAGCTGTTCGCCTATCACCTCGCGCGCACGCGCGAGCTCAATGTCGACCAGCCTCGCAACCTTGCCAAGACCGTCACCGTCGAATAACCGGATCGCGGTTCTGGGTGGGGGAGGTGGCCTCGGCTCGGTACTGAGTGCACTGCGCGGGCATGACGGCGATCTGACCGTGATCGTACCGACGGTCGAGAGCGCCGTCGGTGGGCGGCGGCGCGCAGGCGCCGGATCGGCGGTGGCTGACCTGCGTCGCTCGCTGGAGGCGCTGACCGATGACAATGCTGCCTTGGGACGGGCGATCAGACGTCCGCTCCAGGTCGATCGTCGCGGACGCCATCCGCTGGGGAACCTGGTGCTCCAGTCGCTCGCGGCGGCCTTCGGGGACCTCGGCAAGGCGAGCACCTGGCTGGGAGCGCAACTCGGGATTGCCGGCTCGGTGCTACCGGTCACGGTCGAGCCGGTCCGGCTCGTGACCGACACCGAGCCGCGGCCGGTGCACGGAGGCGCCCCAGGCTCACCAGGACTCATCGAACGGCTCCGCTTCGTGCCCGAGCGTCCGCTGGTGTCGGTCACGATCCTGAACGCGATCAAACGTGCGCGCTGGATCCTCTTGGCTCCGGGACCGCTGTGGCGAAGCACGCTGGCGACCAGCGCGGTACCGGACGTTGCGGCGGCGCTGGGCAGCACGCTGGCGCGGATCGTTTGGATCTGCAATCTGAAACCGGAGAACGGCGAAACCGCTCAAGATCAGCTGGCTGCACTCCGGCGCCATGGGGTCAGGGTGGACGCCGTCATGTACGACCCCTCGGCCACCCTGCACTTCGCGCCCGAGGGGCTGGCCGGTCAGGGGATTGACGCGCTGCCGCGACAGCTGGCAGGTTCGGACCCCGGTGTGCACGATCGCCAGCTGCTGCGTAAGGCTCTGACCGAATACCTTGGCTCAGCGGCTACCAGCAGGGTTGGCGCGTGGCGTCGAGATTGAGGTCCTTGCGCATTGACATGAATCCGTCCGCGTTGGCCCGAGCGCAGAAGCTCTGAGTGGAGAGGTAGTACTCGACTTCGAACACGGCCTTGTGCGCGTCTGCGAAAGGACGCAGCTGTGAGCACTCGATGTACTGAAAGCACTGCTCGTCGAGCGCGTAGTCGAAGTAGGGCTCCAGCTGACGGGCCTGATCGAGGTCGTTCTTGAGCGCGATCGACAACCCGAGCCCGTGCGCCGTCTGCGCGAGCCACTTGTCGTAGGTCAGCTGATCGGAGGCGGTGAGGTGAAAGCCGGTGTCGTTCGTGTAACCGTCCACATTGTCGGCCTCGACCCCGTCGAAGCCCTTGCGCCGGCACATCTGCAGGCGGGAGCGCATGATCGGCTCCAGCACCGACAGCCGACGGACATCGAGCCACCGTTCTCCGGGCCATCCGTTGGGCTTGCCCAGCACCGACCGCGGAAACCGTCGCGCGTCGGGACGGTAGTTCTCATACGTGCCGGCGTCCAGGTAGCAGATCACCCGGTGGGCGTGTCGATGCAGTGAGGCCACGACGGAGGCCGAGTTGTCGAACAGGTCGATGTCGAACATGCTGGCGGCGACGGACTGATCGACGGGCCCGGTCAGCTGCCATTGCCAGGTGGTATGCGGGGTCGGAACCCAGATTCGGCGGCTGTGGCCGGCGGTGCTGGCCGACGGACGCGCCCCGGCGCGGGCCGCGAGATCCGCCAGCGGGACCAGCACGCAGAACGCGGTGACCGTGATCAACGCCAGGCGCCCGAGTCGCATCCTTAGCAGCCTAATTGTGCTGTGGCGCGGAGAGTGACACTTCCAGCTCGGTGCCGCCGGCAGTCCGCCGGCGCGCGATCAGTTGACCGCCGAGATCCTCGGCGCGAGCGCGCATCGTCGGTAGCCCGAAACCGCCTTTGGACGGCGGGGTCAGCTCGTCGATGCCGCAACCGTCGTCGGAGACTCGCAGCACCCAGCGCGGTCCACGGCCGTCGAGCGTGATCTCGACGTGGCTTGCGGCTCCGTGCCACACGGCGTTGACAGTCGCCTCGCGGGCGATGCGGACGACCTGCTCACGGGCTCTGGGGCCGAGATCCAAGCGCACCCGGGACTCGTCCACTTCGGTCTGGACCGTGATCTCGACGCTGAATCGAGCCTCGAGCTCAGCCGCGACCTCCCGGAGGGCGGCCTCCGTGTTGGGCGCTTTGGATGCCGACAGGTCGAGGATCGTCCCGCGCGAAGCCGCCAGAGCGCGGCGAGCGGCGACCGTCAGTGGATGCTCGGGCCCGAGCTCGGATTCCAGCCGGTCTCCGTGAACGGCGATCACGGCGAGGTCCTGGGCGAGCCCGTCGTGAAGATCGCGGGCGATCCGGAGGCGCTCGGCGGTCAGGGCTGCGTGTGCATCGGCCCGGCGCACGTACACGTACTCGCGTGCAGTCGCGGCGAGCAGCAGGCCGTAGGCGGCCAATCTCAGGACCTCACGCACGGTAACCCAGTCAGCGGCGACGGTCGGAATCGCCAGATACTGAAATCTCGCAGCGGCCAGCAGGAACGAGGCGCCCGCCAGCAGCCCGGCCCGCACCGGCGAAGATCTCGACAGATGCGCGAAGGCGACGCCGGCGACGACGAACGTCGCGCAGGAGACCAGCGTGACCGCCAGTGTCAGCGGGTCGTAGGCCGCTGTCGCCACCGAAGACCATCGAACCGAGCCGTGCGGCACGCGGCCCACCATGATGTCAACGATCTCTGCACCCGTGACGGTGGCCAGCGGGGCGATTCCGATCAGGGCCACCTGCCGCAATGGTTTGCCGATCGTCGTTTGCTCCGAGGCGAAGGCCAGCACGGCGAAGGCGGTCGGAAGCAACAAGCTGGAGACGAGGCGGGCGTCGGTGCCGAACGCGATCGCGGTGGTTCCCGTCAGCGCGGGCAGCGCCGAGAAGGCCAGCCCTGAAATGGCGACAGTCGCCAGCACGCTCAGCAGCGCCAGCTCGCCGACCCGGCGACTGCGCCTGAACTCGATCAGGAGCAGACCGGCGGCGAGGATTTCGCACACCGCGACGGCGGTCTCGATGCCGGCGCGCGCCTCGGGATCGATCAGGCGCCCAGGCCACCATAGACTGAGAGCAGCGAAGCTCACCGCCAGCAGCGCGACGATAAGAATCGACGCGCGGTCGGCGTTCCATCCGATTGTATGAACAGTTCTAGATCGACGCAAGGTTGCCGCCCCCGGCCCCTGCTTTAGCCCCACAAAGAATTAAAGCTTACCATTTCTAGTTCTATCGCGCGATAGCTCGGCCGACCTTATGAAACTTATGGTTTTCGAGGACGCTTCGTGGGATCCATGAGACCCTTTGCGCCGGCCGGCCGGTGGTCCCCTTGATCGCGGTGATTCGGTGAGCGGACGCGCGCGGTCGGGGGCGCTGGCGGTGGGACTGGCGTTGCTGGCAGCGGCGGCCGGCTTCTTCGTGGCCAGGTCCGGTGGTGGACGCGCGACGCCCGTGCCGCTGAGCCGGCATGCCGCCAACGGGCTCATCCAGGTTGCGTTTCCCGCGGATTGGCGCCGGTCGGCGGCTCGCGCGCCGGCGCTGCTGGGGCTGACCGACCAGCTGGCGGTCGCTCCCGGGGGCGGCGGGGGTAGGCGGCTCGTGATCGGTCGTGCCGCCGCCACCGGTGGTCAGCGTTTGCTTCCAGCGGCGCTGCTGAGCGCGCTGGCGCGCGCTCCGGTCCCCGGCGTCGTCGTGCTCGGGAAGCTGAAGTGGTACCGGTACCTGAGTCTCTCGCCACGAGGCGGCGCCCCCCGGGAATCGATCTATGCGCTGGCGACATCGCGGGGGACGGTTCTCGCCGCCTGCATCAGGCCAGGCGACCGGATGGGTCTGATCAGCGGCTGCGAGCGAGTTCTCAGCACGCTTCGGCTGATCTCGTCAACGGCGCTGACGCCGGGCCCGGACGTCGCCTACGCACGCGCGCTGAACGCCGTGATCGCCAAACTCAACACGATCCGGACGCGCGCCGGCGTGCAGCTGCGCGCCGGCGGCCGGAGCGCTGCGGCACGCGCGGCGGCAACCCTCGCGGCCGCTCATACAAGCGCGGCGGGGACCCTCGGCCGACTTGACGCGGGCTCGGCGCAGGCGGCCAACCGGGCGCTGGCCAACGCCCTGCGGATGACCGGAGCCGCTTACGCGGCCCTCGGGAGGGCCGCCTCAAGCCGGGCCCCCGCACGCTACCGCTCCGCTCGTGCCTCGCTCGTCGTCGCCATGCAAGCGCTGCGCGCGGCCTTTGCCCAGTTGAGTCGATTGGGCTACCCGGTCAGCTAGACAGCCGCCGGCGGCCCCGGTGGCGCCGGAGCTCAGCCGCCGCCGCTGGCCGTGCCGACGCTGCTCGGCGCCGCGGAGGAATGGCTCGGAGTCGGGCTGGAGCTGCCGGAACTGCCGCCCGAGGCGGCGACGGGGCTGGATGACCCGGTGCTGCCGGCTCCGACGCTGGTCCCGGCGGTCCCGTTGGAGCTCGTGACCGGCGTGGCGCTGGTCTGATAGGTACTCGACCCGGGCGCTCCGGCGGCAGGCACGGTCGGTGCGCTCGCGACCTTGGCCGGGGCGGTGCTGGCCGCCGACGCCGGGGCGGCTCGATGCCGA
>CABEAW010000372.1_pt1 | contig 15687 bp, 14 predicted proteins | sample 3422111 | NCBI WGS metagenome assembly CABEAW01 (sample SAMEA5534326, study PRJEB31848) | metagenome | biome: tundra; feature: field; material: soil | place: USA | collected 2013-05 | depth 0.15 m | reverse complement strand
GGCCACGGGACAGTTCAAGGGCCATCCCAAGCACGCCAGTTGCGGGATCGCCGACGGCAATCAGTGGACGATCGGCGACAACGTCAACCTCGCGGTCGGCCAGGGCGACGTCCAGGTGACGCCGCTGCAGTTGGCGGTCGCGTACGCGGCGCTCGCCAACGGCGGCACGATCGTCCGCCCCCACCTCGGTCTCGACGTGCAGAATGCCGACGGCACCGTGCTGCAGAAGATCGACCCGCCCCCCGCGCGTCACATCAACATCAACCCCCTGTATCTGGAGACGATCCGCCAGGGCCTGCGTGACGCGGCGTCGCAGCTGGGCGGGACCTCCGACGACGTGTTCGGCAACTTCCCGGAGCAGGTCTACGGCAAGACGGGCACCGCCCAGTACTCCGGCCAACCGGACTACTCCTGGTATGCGTGCTTCGTGCCCGCCACCGCCACCAGCAAGCCGATCGTCGTCGTGGTCCACATCGAACGCGGCGGCTTCGGCGACGTGGCGGCCGCCCCCGTGGCCAGGCAGATCCTGTCGCAGTGGTTCTTCGGCAAGCCGGGTGCGTTCAAGGCCGGGAGCTCGCCGACCCTGTGAGCGCGGCCGCGATTCAGCCCGGCGACGAGGTCGCCGCCGCCCGCCGGCGGATCTTTCCGCTGATCGACCCGCTGCTGCTGCTGAGCGCGGTGGGGCTGGTCGCCTGCTCGGTGGTGACGCTCAAGGGCGCCACCAATCAGAAGGTACCCGGCCACCCGCTCTACTACGTCGAGCGTCAGGCGATCTTCGCCGGCATCGGGCTGCTGCTGGCGCTCGCGCTGAGCCGGATCGACTACTCGCGTCTGCGCGAATACAAGTGGGGGCTGTTCGCGGTGATGATCGGCCTGAACCTGGTGGTTTACGGGATGCCCCCGGTTCAGGGTGCCCGGCGGTGGATCCCGCTGCCCTTCCTGAATTTCCAGTCCTCGGAGTTCGGCAAGCTGCTGATCATCGTGGCGCTGTCCGGATTCGCCGTCGATCGCTCCCGCAGGTTGCACGAATGGCGCACGACCGCGCGCATCATGCTGCTGGCGCTGATCGCGGCGATGCTGGTGATCCCCCAGCCCGACCTGGGGACCGGCATGGTCTATGTGGCTGTCGGCTTCAGCGTGCTGTTCTTCGCCGGCACCTCGTGGAAGCAGCTCACCGCCTTGATCACGATGTTCATCGCCTCGATCGCGATCGTCCTGGCCGGCGCCCCCGCGCTCGGCGTCCACCTGCTCAAGCCCTACCAGGTGCAGCGGCTGACCGGCTTCCTGAACCCGTCGAGCGACCCGCAGAACCAGACTTACAACATCCATGAGTCGCTGATCGCCATCGGCTCCGGGCAGAAAACCGGGCGCGGCGCAAACGCGACCCAGACGAAGCTCAACTTCCTGCCGGCCAACGACACCGACTTCGTATTCGCGGCCGTGGGGGAGACCTACGGCTTCGTCGGTGCCGCGGTCGTGCTCTCGCTGTACGCGCTGCTGATCTGGCGCACGCTGCGAATCCTCACGATGTCCAAGAACCTGTTCGGCACGCTGATCGCCGGCGGCATCCTCGCGATGCTCATGTTTCAGGTCTTCGTGAACGTGGGCATGACGATCGGAATCATGCCCATCACCGGCGTCCCGCTGCCGTTGCTCAGCTATGGCGGATCGTCGGTGATCGTCACATTCATCGCCATCGGGCTCCTGCAGTCGATCTACATCCAGGCACGGATGACTTCGGCTTCCAAGAGCCGGGCGCTACTTTCATAGGCTGCCGCTGCTTTGCGTTTGCGCGCGCGGCCAAAACTTTCACCAAAGGACTGAATGACAATTGAGAAAGCAAGTGCTGGTCAGCGTGGATCGTGGGGAGACCCGGGTCGCGCTGCTAGAAGCAACCGGAACCCCGACTCCGCGTAAGGAGGGCTCGGCGCCCTCGCGCCGGCGACGCAAGGGGACAAGCCCCGCTGACGGCTACCACGTGGCCGAGCTGTACCTGGAGCGTCGCGGAGCCCGCTCGATCGTGGGCAACATCTACAAGGGACAGATCGACAACGTCCTCGCCGGGCTCGAGGCGGCGTTCGTCGACATCGGGCTGGAGAAGAACGGCTTTCTCCACGTCGATGAGATCGTGCTGCCCGGCGTGGAGGCGCCTCGGCGCGGCCGGGGCGGAAGCCGGGACGGACGCAACATCACCGACATGCTCAAGCCGGGCCAGGAGATCGTCGTGCAGGTCGTCAAGGACCCGCTGAAGACCAAGGGCGCGCGTCTGTCGATGGACCTCACGATCGCCGGGCGCTACATGGTCTATGCCCCCTATGGCGAGGGCGTCGGCGTTTCCCGCCGGCTTGATGAAAAGGAACGCGAGCGGCTGCGCAAGGAGGCCGCCAAGCTCGAGCTCAAAGGCGCCGGGGCGATCATCCGCACCGCCGCGCAGGGCGCCAAGCGCGCCGACCTGGAGCGCGAGCTGGTGTATCTGTTCAAGCTCGGCGAGGTGCTGCAGAAGCGCGTCGCCGAGACGCCCGCGCCCGCCCTGGTCTTCCAGGAGGCGGACCTCTCCGTGCGAGTGGTGCGCGACATCTTCTCCGCCGATTTCGAGCGGGCGATCGTCGACGACCCCAAGCAGCATCACCGGCTGCTGTCGTTCTTCTCCCGCACCGCGCCCGAGCTCGTCGAGCAGGTCGAGCTGTGGGAGGAGCCCGAGCCGCTGTTCGATGCGTTCGGGATCGAGGAGGTGCTCGCCTCCACGCTGTCTCGGCGCGTCGACCTGCCCAGCGGCGGCTATCTGATGATCGACTACGCCGAGGCATTGACGGTGATTGACGTCAACTCGGGCTCGTTCATCGGTCGCGGCAAGGGGGCCAGGCTTGAGGACACGATCACCAAGACCAATCTCGAGGCCGCCGAGGAGGTTGTGCGCCAGCTGCGCCTGCGCGATATCGGCGGGATCATCGTGATCGACTTCATCGACATGGCCAAGGCCCGCAACCGTGACGCCGTGCTCAAGACGCTGCGCAAGTCACTCGACGAGGACCGGACGAAGACGTTCGTGGTCGAGATCTCCCCGCTCGGGCTGGTCGAGATGACCCGCCAGAACGTGACCGACGGCGTCCGGGAGATCATGACCCGGCCGTGCCCGACCTGCGACGGCGAGGGCGTGATCAAGTCCGAGGAGACGATCGCGATCGAGTTCGAGCGCCAGATGCGCGACCTGGCCAAGGAGACCACTGCGGAAGCGCTACTGGTCCAGATGAACCCGCGCGTCAGCGCGGAGTTCACGGGCAACGACGCGCGTGTGCTGCACGCGATCGAGGAGGAGACCGGCAAATGGTTCCACTTCGAGGGCTCCGAGGGCCTGCCCCTGGATCACTTCGCCGTCCTGCTGGAGGGCGACCGCGAGCAAGTGCTGGAGCGCGCGCTGCCGTTCCGTGAGGGCGAGGAGGTCCACGTCGAGATCATCGAGCCGCACATGTACAGCCCCGGCGACGCGGTGGCCAAGATCGACGGCTACATCATCGCGATCCGCGGCGGCACCCGCTACGTGGGCGAGAAGCACATGGTGCGGATCGAGGAGGTGGGGCGCACGGCGGCCGTGGCCTCGCTGGTCGACGTCAAGGGTTCCGGCGACCAAGCGGGGTCCGATGATGACGGCGATGACGTAGAATCAACGTCTCGGCGTCGTGGCCGCAGGGGCGGGCGACGTCGTTCGGGCGCCAAGGCCGGTTCGGCTTCGGCCAGCACCCCTTCGGAGTAGCCATGTACGCGATCGTCAAGACAGGTGGAAAGCAGTACCGCGTCGAGCAAGGTCAATCACTGCTCGTCGAGCGACTGCCCGTGGAAGACGGGGCCACCGTTTCGCTGCGGCCGCTGCTGTACGTGGACGGCTCGGAGCTGGTGGACGGCGCGGACCTGGAGTCGGTGACCGTCGAGGCCCGAGTGCTCGCCCACGAGCGGGGCCCGAAGCTACGGATCGTCAAGTTCAAGCCCAAGCGCGGCTACAAGCGCCGCAACGGCCATCGTCAGGAGCTGACCCGGATCGAGGTGACCTCGCTGAAGGCCGGCGGGGGTGGCCGCGCGGCCGGCTCCACCCAGCGTCAGGCGCCCGTGACTCCGGAGCCGGTTGCCGCGGAGCCGGTGACCGCGGAGCCGGTTGCCGCGGAGCCGGTGACCGCAGATCGACCAGCGGAGGCGACAGATGGCTCATAAGAAGGGTCTCGGTTCAAGTCGTAACGGCCGTGACTCCAACGCCAAGCGCCTCGGCGTCAAGGTATTCGCCGGCCAGTCCGTGACCGGCGGCGAGATCATCGTTCGCCAGCGCGGCACCCGGTTTCATCCCGGTAACGGCGTGGGAATCGGCCGGGATCACACGATCTTCGCCCGCGCGGCCGGCACCGTGGAGTTCACCCGCGGACGGCGTGGGCGCATGATCTCCGTGGTCCCAGAGCCAGCAGCCGCGGGCGAGTAGCGCCGCGAACCGCGGACGGGACGGGCGGCCCAGCTCCGGACGGGCGGCCCGGCTCCGGACGGGCGGCCCAGCTCCGGACGGGCGGCTGTGCCCGAGTGGCCCGAACCGCGGACGGGCGGCTCTGCCCGTCCGCCGGCTGACGCGCTTTCGCAGCTCTGTGGCCGGCCGCCTACGCGATGACCGCCAGGGGCGCGGTGCACTGCGGGCAGTGCGGCGCCTTGATCGGGATTCTCGCTCGTGCACTCCGGGCACTCCTTGACGTCCGGATCCTCCTGTGCGCGGCGTGCCATCAGCAGGTTCTAGGTTTAGGGCTTGATCACGAAGAAGAATTTGCGCGGCAGCCTAGTTCCCGGCCTGCCCGCTGGCGGCTAGGCGGGATTTGGTCAAGATGAGGCTGTTTTGTGGCGGATTTGACGCAAACCTGCCTTGTTCCTTCACGTTGCGGGCGTCAACCTCGACCGCATGTCCGAACTTTGGCGTTCTGGTTCCGGGGGGTGGAACCGAAACGCCAAAGTTCGCGTAAGCAGGCTTGCGGCCCGCCAGTGGGGGCGGGTGAGCGCGGCTCAGCTGACGCGCCTGGGGATCAGCAAGGCCGGCATCGCGCGGTGGGTGCGTGAGGCCTACCTGCACCGTGTTCTTCCCAGCGTCTACGCGGTCGGGCACAGTGCTCCGACGGTCGAAGGAGACCTGTCCGCCGCATTGCTCTACGCGGGGCCGGGCGCCATGCTCAGCCACGCGACGGCGCTTTGGTGGCTGGGCTTGATCGACGCGCGACCGCGCCCAATTGAGGTCAGTACGCCAAGAAGGTGCCGCTCGCTGCGCGCCCTCCGCGTACACGATCGCCGAGCACTCCCCGGACCCGGTGCGCCTGGCCATGGCTCGCCGGGCCGTATCTGGCACCGCGGGCTTCCGGTCACGACAGTGGTGCTCGCGTTGCGCGACTACGCCGCCACCGCGTCGCTCGATCGCCTGCGCCGCGTCATCGCCGAAGCCGAGTACCGACGTCTGCTCGACGTCGAAGCGGTACGGGCGGTCCTGGGGCGAGGTCTCCCCGGCAGCGCGAGGCTCCGCGAGGCGGTCGAGAACCATCAACCACGGCTCGCGCTGACCCGCAGCGTGCTCGAGGAACGGTTTCTAGCCCTGTGTGAATCCGCGGGCCTCCCGCTCCCGGAGTGCAACTCGACGATCGCCGGCCTGATGGTCGACATGCTGTGGCGCCTGCCGCGCGTGATCGTAGAGCTGGACGGGCATGCGGCCCATGGCACACGTGCACAGATCGAGCGTGATCGGGGCCGGGAGCTGAGGCTCCGCGCGGCGGGGTTCCACGTGCTCCGCTATACGTGGCGGCAGATCACGACCGAACCCCAGCTCGTCATCGCAGATCTGACCGCCGCGCTCGAGCGTGCCCCCGGCGGATAGCACCAGTGTCCTGGCGGATCACGCCACCGTCCCGACCGTTAGCGCTCGCGCCGACCGACCGACCGACCGACCGATCGCGCTCGCCGGGCGCGGGCTCAGCCGCTCTGAGCGGTGGGCCTGATCAGGATCTCGTTGACGTCCACGTGAGCCGGCTGTGAGACGGCGAACATCACCGCCCGCGCGACGTCCTGCGGCTGGAGTGCGTCGGTCACCGGATTTTCAAAGAACGGCGTGTCGACCATTCCGGGCTCGATCACCGTGACGCGCACGCCGGTGTCGTTGAGCTCCTGGCGCGCGGACTCGCCCATCGCGGTGACGGCCCACTTGGTGGCCGAGTACAGCGAGCCGGGCAGGGCGCGGCGGCCGGCCACCGAGCCGGTCAGCAGGAGATGTCCGCGTGAGCGCTTGAGCGCGGGGATCGTCGCGCGGATCGTCAGCGCAGCGCCGTAGACGTTGGTCAGGACCATCGAACGCCAGTGCTCGGGCGACTCGTTGAGGAACCCACGCGCCGCGCCGAAGCCGGCGTTGGCGAAGGCCACGTCGAGCTGACCGAAGTGCTCCAGCGCCGTCCCAACGAGATGCTCCTGCTGCTCCCACTCGGTCACGTCGCAGCCCACCACCAGCGCCCGCTGCTCCCCGCCGAGCTCGGTCGCGAGCGTCTGCAAGCGGTCAAGCGAACGAGCCGCCAGCACGAGCCGGTAGCCGGCGTGAGCGGCGGCGCGCGCAGTCGCGGCACCGATGCCGCTCGAGGCGCCGGTCACCAGGAAGACGGGATCGGACATATTGAAAGGATGCACGATCGCGCGCGGATCCATGTCCAGGCCGGTGCGGGCGGCGACGGATGCCTGAGCTTCCGCCGCGAGGCCCACGTTCCGAAGGGTGGCCCCGACGGCGGCGACGGAGGTCACGGCGGCGACGTGGTGCTGGTCTGCGACGACAGTCTGCGAGATCTACAGAGCTTCCGCCGGCGCTCGCATTTCAAGGCCGACCGAGCCGGTCACGGGCAGGGCTCGCTGCGCCACGGTGCCGACGGGCAGATGCTCGAGCTGCTCGTCCCACCCGGTACCGAGGCCGTGGTCGAGCTGGACGGCACGCGCCACGACCTGGTGCGCGCCGGCCAGCGCGCGGTGATCGCGCGCGGCGGAAGCGGCGGCCGGGGCAACAAGCGCTTCGCGGGCCCCACCCACCAGACGCCGCGCTTTGCCCAGCGCGGCCTGGCGGGCGAGGAGACATGGGTGGCGCTGGCCTTGAAGCTGCTGGCCGACGTGGGCCTGGTCGGGCTTCCGAATGCCGGCAAGTCCTCGCTGCTGGCCCGCTTGACGCGTGCACATCCCAAGGTGGCTGACTATCCCTTCACGACCCTGTCGCCGGTGCTCGGGACGCTCCAGACCGAATCCCGTCAGCTGGTGATCGCTGACATCCCCGGCCTGATCGAGGGCGCCAGCGCGGGCGCCGGGCTCGGACATGAGTTCCTGGCCCACGTGGAGCGCACGCAGTTGCTCGTCCACGTGCTCGATCTCAATCCGCTCGACGGGTCCGACCCGGTCGCCAACCACGCGACCGTCGAGCACGAACTGACCGAGCACGATCCGCGCCTGGCGGCCCTACCCCGGGTGCTGGCGCTCTCCAAGGCCGACCTGGTCGACGCCGAGCACGGTGAACGTGCCCGCTCGCAATGGCGGACGCGGCTGGGGGAGGACGTGCCGGTGATCCTGACCTCGTCGGTCACGCGCGCCGGCCTGGATCTGCTCGCCACCGAGTTGATCCGTCGCGTCCCGCCCGCGGTCGCGGTGCTCGAGGCAGACTCGGTGCCCGCCGGAGCGGTTGGCGAAATGGCCGAGCATCGGGTGTTTCGTCCCTCCGCCGGGCGGGCGTTCAGCGTGCGGCGCACCGGTGACGGCAGCTTCAGCGTCACCGGGCCCGGGATCGAGCGGCTCGTCGCTCGCTACGACCTTGACAACGAGGACGCGCTCGCACACCTGGAGCGCAGGTTGCGCGGGATTGGCGTGCTGCGCGCGCTGGAAGCCGAGGGATTCGAGGCCGGGAACGACGTCGAGATCGCCGGAGTTGCGTTCGATCTCGATCCAGATGTTTAGGAAATGTGTAGGATCGCTCGGTCCCGGCCGGCCAGCCGTCTGTCTAAGAGGAGATCCATGCGTCGCCGTATTGCAGTGCTCACGCTCGGTGTCGTTCTGTCGCTGAGTGGCGCCGCAGGCGCGAAGGTCCTCAGAGTCGGTTCCTATCAAGGCATCCGCGGCCAGTTCAGCTCGATCCAGGCGGCCGTCAACGCGGCCAAGCCCGGCGACTGGATCCTGGTCGGCCCCGGCGATTACAAGACCAGCTCCAGCCGCACTCCAAAGGGGGGCTCGGACTTTCCGGCCGGCGTGCTGATGACCGCGCGGGACGTGTATCTGCGTGGCATGAACCGCAACACGGTGATCGTGGACGGGACCAAACCGGGCTCGGCGCGCTGCAGCAGCCAGAAGTCCGCACAGAACTTCGGCCCCAAGAGCTCAAAGGGGGCCAAGGGTCTCAACGGGATCATGGTCTGGAAGGCGGCCAACGTCTGGGTGCAGAACCTGACCGTCTGCAACTTCCTAGGCGGCTCGGCCGATGCCGGTAACGGAATCTGGTGGAACGGCGGCGCCAACAGCGGCAAGGTCAGCGGGCACGGCTTCTACGGCTCGTATTTGACCGCCACCAGCACTTACTTCAAGGACGAAAAGACGGCGGCGACATACGGGATCTTCTCCAGCAACTGGAGCGGCGGGACCTGGGATCAGACCTACGCCAGCAACTTCAACGATTCCGGCTACTACATCGGCGCCTGCTCGCAGATCTGCGACCAGACCATGAACCACGCCTGGGGTGAGTTCAACGCGCTCGGCTACTCGGGCTCCAACTCGGGCGGCAAGCTCCTGGTCGAGAACTCGCAGTTCGACAACAACCAGGACGGGTTCGACACCAACAGCCAGAACGGCGACGAGCCATCGCCCCAGAACGGCGCCTGCCCGCAAAACGGCATCAGCCCGATCACCCACACGCACTCCTGCTGGGTGTTCATGCACAACTACGTGCACGACAACAACAATCCCAACGTACCGAGCGCGGGCGGCGCAGCGGCCGGGCCGGTGGGCACCGGGATGTCGGTCTCCGGCGGTCGCAACGACACGGTGATGCACAACCGCTTCGTCAACAACGACGCGTGGGGGGCGATCGTCGTCAACTACCCGGACACCGGCACACCGTGCACCGGAGGCACGAAGAACTCACCCCTCCTCGGCAAGGGGAGCTGCCTGTATGACGAGTGGGGCGATGCCCTGATCGACAACACCTTCACTCACAACGGCGGATACGGGAATCCGACCAACGGCGACTTCGAGCAGCTCAACTTCGAGTCGCATCCGAGTGACTGCTTCAGCGGCAACGTCGACACCTCCGGCAGCCTCTCATCCGTCTCGGCGAAGCTCGAGCAGACCTATCCGGCCTGCACCACGAGTGCGGTCGCCCCGAACCTCAACTTCCCGTTCCTAAACGAGGTGTTGTGCGACTCCTCGCTCAGCGTTCCCCCGTTCGGGTGCCAGCCAGGGGATCATTACCCGCACCGCACTCGCGTGATCATGCATCCGCTCCCGAAGAACTTGCCGACGATGCCCAAGCCGTGCGCGGGCGTTCCCGCCAACCCGTGGTGCCCGGCGGGTAGCAAGCACACCCGCTACAAGCTGTAGCGCCAAGGCCGGCGTGGCAGCGCCCGCAGCACGGCAGCTTGCCGGCCGCGGCCGCGCTGACCCCGGGTCCGATTTGGACCGCCTACCCTCTGAGCGCAATGAGCTGTTTGGTTGTAAAGCTCGGGTCGAGCCTCGTCGCCGACGAGCGCGGGAACGTGCGCGCCGACGTGCTGGCCCGGATCTGTGACGAGCTGAGCGAACTCCAACACGACGGACGGGCGGTGGTCGTGGTGACCAGCGGCGCGATCGCGCGGGGGATGGGGGTGATGTCGCTGGCCATGCGCCCGCGAGCGATCGACGAGCTGCAGGCCGCCAGCGCGGTCGGGCAGGGAAAGCTCTATCAGGTCTATGACGAGCTGCTGCGCGACCGCGGGGTGCCCACCGCCCAGGTGCTGCTGACGTTCTTCGACATGAGCGCGCGCACCCACTATCTCAACGCCCGCCAGACGCTGCGCAAGCTGCTCGAATGGCGGGTCGTGCCGGTGATCAACGAGAACGACACGACGACCACCGACGAGATCTCCTTCGGCAACAACGACTTCCTCGCCGCACAGGTGGCGATCCTGCTCGGCGCGGAGCTGCTGCTGCTGCTGACTGACACCGGCGGCGTGTTCACGGCCGATCCGCACGCGGATCCGGGGGCCGAGCTGGTGGCCGACGTGCAGGACTTCGACGCGCTGGCGGGGTTGGACATCGGTCATGCCACCTCGCCGCTGGGGTCCGGCGGCATGCGCTCGAAGGTGGTTGCGGCCGAGATGGCGACCGCGGCGGGCATACCGACCGTGATCGCAAGCGGATTGCAGCCCCGCACGATCCTCGCCGCCGCGTCCGGGCAACCGGTCGGAACAAGGTTCGCCGCGCACGAAGGCCGTTATTCGAGCTTCAAGCTGTGGCTGAAGTACGCTAAGCCCGTCCGCGGCCACGTGCTGGTCGACGCCGGCGCGGCGCGCGCGCTCCGTGAGGGTGGGACGAGCCTGCTCCCGGTCGGCGTCGTCGAGGTCGGCGGGGAGTTCGACGCCGGAGACGCCGTCGAGGTCTCGCATGAAGACCGGATGGTCGGCAAGGGGATCTGCAACTACTCCGCAGCCGAGCTGCGCCAGGTCCGCGGGCTGAAGTCCGCCGAGGTTCGCGCGCTGCTGCCCCGCGCCAGCGACGAGGCCGTGCACCGGGACTATTTCGTGCTGGCGTAACCTGTGTGCCGATGGCGAGCACCGCGGTATCGATAGCTGACACCTGCCTGGCGGCCAGGCGCGCATCCCAGACCCTGGCCACGCTCGGCGCCGAGGTCAAGAACCGGGCGCTTCAGGCGGTCGCGGCCGCGCTGGAGGCGCGCACGCCGGAGATCCTCGAGGCCAACGCGCGCGATCTGGAGCAGGGACTGCAGAGCGGTCTGTCCGAGGCGCTGCTGGATCGCCTGGCCCTCAGCGAGCAGCGGGTGGCTGACATGGCGAAGGGCGTGCGGAGGATCGCCGGGCTGCCCGATCCGGTCGGCGAGGTGATCGACGGCTCCACGCTGCCCAACGGGCTGGCGTTGCGCAAGGTGCGCGTCCCGCTCGGGGTGATCGCGGTGGTCTACGAGGCACGGCCGAACGTCACGATCGACTCCACCGCACTGTGCCTGAAGTCGGGCAACGCGGTCGTGCTGCGGGGCTCGAGCTCGGCCGAGCACTCCAACGCGGTGCTGGCGGGGGTCGCTTCGCAGGCCGTCTCCGAGGCCGGCCTGCCGGAGGGCGCGATGGCGCTGATCGCCGGCGGCGGCCGTGAGGAGTTGGCCGAGCTCGCCACCCAGTCGGGCGTCGTTGACCTGATCATCCCGCGCGGCGGCGAGGGGCTCAAGGCGGCGCTCAAGGGCGTCGCCACCGTTCCGGTGATCTACGCGGCCTCGGGCAACTGCCACATCTTCGTCGACGCCAGCGCCGACCTGGAATCCGCGCTGGCGATCGTGCTCAACGCCAAGCTGCAGCGGCCCGGCGTCTGCAACGCGGCCGAGAAGCTGCTCGTCCACGCCGACGTCGCCGACGTCTTCCTGCCGGACGCGCTGAGCGCGCTCAGCGCCGCCGGGGTCGCGCTCCACGGTGACGAGCGCGCCCGCGCGGCGGCACCGGGCGTCGCCGTGGACGTCGCCACCGACGCGGACTGGGACACCGAGTACCTGGCGCTGGAGATGGGCGTGGGCGTGGTCGACAGCGCGCAGGCGGCGATCGCGCACATCAACGCGCACGGCAGCGGGCATTCGGAGGCGATCGTGACCCGCGACACACTCTCGGCCCATGCCTTCCAGCTCGGAGTCGACGCCGCGTGCGTCTACGTCAACGCCTCCACCCGCTTCACCGACGGCGGCGAGTTCGGGATGGGCGCCGAGATCGGCAACTCGACGCAGAAGCTGCACGCGCGGGGGCCGATCGGCCTGCGCGAGCTGTGCACGTTCAAGTACCTGATCGAAGGCACCGGCCAGATCCGGCGCTGAACGTCGTGCGCATCGGGATCCTGGGCGGGACCTTCAACCCGCCACATCTCGGTCACCTCGTCTGCGCGCAGGAGGCATACGTCCAGCTGGGCCTTGACCGGGTGCTGCTGATGCCGGCGTCAGTGCCCCCGCACAAGCCGGTGGAGGACGACCCCGGCGCCGCGCACCGCTTCGAGCTCTGCCGGCTGGCCGTGGACGGTGACGAGCGCTTCGCCGTTTCCGACCTGGAGCTGTTGCGCGAAGGCCCGTCTTACACGGTCGATACTCTTGAGATGCTGAACTCCCAAGCGCCACAAGACGACCTGAACCTGATCCTCGGCGGCGACGTCGCGGCCGGATTGCCCCGGTGGCGAGAGCCCGAGCGGGTGCTCGAGCTGGCCGGCTTGGCGATCGCCAAGCGGCGGGGCACCGCGCGAGAGTCCGTGGAGACGGCGCTCGAGCAGCTGCGCGGCGGCGACCGGGCCCGGTTCTTCTGGATGCCCCGGATCGGCGTCTCCTCGACGATGGTGCGCCGCCGCGTGCGCGAATCGCAGCCGATCCGTTACCTGGTCCCGGATCGGGTCGCCGGCTACATCCAGGCCAACGGACTCTACGGAGGTCCCACCAGCACATGACGCCCGAACAGCTCGCGTCCACGATCATCGAACTGGCCGAAGATCGCAAGGCACTGGAGATCGTGCAGCTTGACGTCCGCGAGCTGCTCGGCTACACCGACTACTTCGTGATCTGCACCGGACGCACCGATCGCCAGGCCAAGGCGATCCACGCCGGAATCCATGCGGGCATGAAGTCCCGGTTAGGGCTGCTTCCACGGCGGGTCGAGGGCCTGACCCAGGGCCACTGGATCCTGATGGACTACCTCGATGTGGTCGTGCACGTGTTCACGCCGGAGACGCGGGAGTACTACCGGCTGGAGCAGCTCTGGGCCGAGGCCCCCGCGAGCGCGGTCGGCGCCGGCGTCTAGGTCCCGGCCGCCCTAGAAGCCGGACATCAGCTTCGGCGCCACTTCCTTCTTGCGGCTCATCACGCCGGGCAGCTCGATCAGGCTGTCCTTGGCCGAGGTCCCGAAGCTGCGCGCCACTGCCGCCGTGTCACCGGCCACGAGCATGTCGGTGCCCTTGCTCAGCACGTCGGTGACCATCAGCGCGTACAGCTGCAGTTCCTTGTCCTCGCGCGCCTGGTGCATCGCCTCCAGCAGCTCATCCTTACGCTCGAGCAGCCCCTTGCCGACCACCTCGATCTGGGCGATGCAGATCTCCTGGTCGCCCGAGATCTGATAGCGCTTGGCATCGCGGGTGACGATCTCCTCGGCGCTGACCCCCGAGACGTCAGCGGTCGCCTCGAACATCTCACGGCCCAGCGCGCCGGCGTCGAGCGCCAGCACCCGCTCCAGATACTCGACCACCGAGTGGTCACGGGAGGTGGTGGTCGGCGAGTTGAGGATCACGGTGTCTGAGAGCACAGCGCCGAGCAGCGCCGCGGCGGTGGAGCGACTCGGCTCCATCCCGTTCTGGCGAAAGCGCTCGACGACCAGCGTGGCGGTCGAGCCGACCGGATCGAACGTGGCGGTCACCGGCACGCGGGTCTCGATCGAACCGATGTGATGGTGATCGAGGATCTCGACGATCTCCGCATGCTCGATCCCGGGCACGCTCTGAGCCTGCTCGGCGTGGTCGACCAGCACGACCCGGCGTCGTGACGGCCCCACCAGATCCGAGCGCGTGACCAACCCCACCGGATGGCGCTGGGCATCGACCACGACCGCGGCGCCGTAGTGACTCTCCTTGACCTGCTCTGAGACGTCGCCGACCAGGTAGTCAGTGGTGACGGTCAGTGGATCCTTCTCCATGAACGCATGGCAGGGGGCCGCCAGCGTGATCATCCGGCCCGACACGTAGGTGTCAAGGGGCGAGACGACGATCGAGGCACCGTGCCTGCGCGCGAGCTCGAGCACCTCGTCTGAGGGCACCGACGAGTTGGAGGTCACGATCAGCGCGGCGCCCAACTCAATGGCCAGCCGCTGGGCGTCGGATCGATTGCCGATCACCGCCACGTCGCCTTCGGAGATGCCGCTGGGGGTGGCGACGTCCATCGAATGCACCCATACGCGCCCCGACAGCTGCCGGTCCTCGCCGGCAACGAGCTCGCCCTCCAGCACCGAGACCACCGCGTGGACGTAGGTCGGCGCCTCCTGCAACGTCGACGTGCGCCGTGATTCGCGGATGTAGCGCCGGGCCAGCGCGCGCTCGGTCAGGACGCCGGTCAGCGCGCCGTCCTCGTCGACAATCGGTACGAGCTCCAGATCGGAGGCGGCCATCGCCAGCCCAGCTTCACGGATCGGCTCGTCCTGGCCCGTGACCGGAAAGCTCGTCTGCATCACGTCGCACGCGCGCAGCATCACGTGCGGCAGCAGCTCGGGCTCGGGCGCGCCGCTGCGTTCCAGCACCCAGCGGGTCTGGGCGTTGATGTCGCCGAGTCGCACCGGGACGTAGTCGTTGTTGGGGTCAAGCCGTCGCTTGAGCTCGGCATAGCCGATCGCCGAGGCGATCGAATCGGTATCCGGATTGCGGTGGCCGGTGACGTAGATCGGGGGCATGTCAAGGCCGATTATCGTCGCATCGCCCAGCTGACGGTGATCAAGCGGTCAGCCAGTAGTGCGATCCATCCGTCGCCACCACTGGCACGCTGCAGACCGGCGCGATACGGTGACTGCTCCAGTCCGGGGGCGAGGGCTCTGGTTGCCCCGAAAGCTGTGACGAACGGAGACAAGATGCCGACCGCGCCCCAGATCCTGCCCACCCAGATAACCCAGGGCACCGCGCCCGGTCTGAACTACCGCCTCGAGGGCGAGCTCGTGCCGGTGCTCCACATGGCGCTCGACGGGAAGGTCCCGGTCTACTTCGAGCATCACGTGCTGCTGTGGAAGTACCCGACCATGCAGATCGGGCTGCACCCGCTCAAGAAGGGGCTCAAGCGCCGCGTGTTCGGCGGGATGCCGCTGCTGCTGCTGGAAGCGCAGTCGGACGGTGAGATCGCCTTCAGTCGCGACGCTCCCGGCCACATCGCGGCGCTGCACCTGCCGCCCGGCAGCGGGATCGTCGTCCGCGAGCACCAGTTCCTGGCGGCCACGGGCAACGTCCAATACGATTACAGCCGGATCAAGGGCTTCGCGAACATGATGTACGGCGGCGGCTTCTTCATCGATGAGTTCTTCGCCGCCGACCACGAGGGCGTGGTCTGGGTCCACGGCTACGGCAACGTGTTCGAGAAGCAGCTGGATCCCGGCGAGACGATCGACATCGAGCCGGGCGGCTGGGTCTACCGCGACCACTCCGTGCAGATGTCGCAGGAGGTTTACGGCTTCAAGACCGGGTTCCTCGGCGGCGGCGGCAGCCTCGTGTTCAACCGCTTCACCGGCCCGGGACGGGTCGGGCTGCAGAGCGCCTACTTCCATCCTCCGGTGGCCGAGGGAGCGGGCGGCAACGCACAGCGCGAGGGCGGCGGCGGCCTGATCGGCGGCCTGGTCGGCGGCCTGCTGGACAAATGACGCCCCGCCGACGATGAGCCATCCACCCGGATACCTGGCCGAGCACCCCGTCCCACCGGGAATC
>CABEAW010000329.1_pt1 | contig 17000 bp, 17 predicted proteins | sample 3422111 | NCBI WGS metagenome assembly CABEAW01 (sample SAMEA5534326, study PRJEB31848) | metagenome | biome: tundra; feature: field; material: soil | place: USA | collected 2013-05 | depth 0.15 m | reverse complement strand
GGTAGAAGTGCTTGAGGAAGCGCGGGAGATAGCGCAGCGCGCGGTTCACGCCCCCGTGTTCTGGCGTTCGCTGGGCCGACTGAGCGGCGCGCATCTCTCGCACGAGGCGTTCGGTCACCGCCCGGGGCAGCGCCGTCTCGCCCCGCGCTACGGCTTTCAGGGCCGAGGGCAGGCGACCCTGGGCTGTGCTCTTGAGGAGGTAGCCGTTGGCGCCCGCATCGATCGCGCGGAACACGTCGTCCTCGGCCGAGAAGCCGGCCAGCATTGCGATTCTCGCCTCCGGGATCTGCGAGCGGATCGCCTGGCTGGCGGCGATCCCGTCTCCGGGCAGGTCGACCTCCAGCAGCATCACGTGCGGTCGATGACGCAGGGCTGCCTCCAGCGCCTCGTCGGCATCCCGGGCTTCGGCGACGATTCTAAAACCGTCGCGTTCGAGCACCTCCCGCACGATCGCCATCATGAAAGCGTCGTCCTCGGCGACGACGATTTCGTAGCTGTCGCGGTCTCCGCCCTGTTCGTCGGTCTCGACGAGGGTTCCCAATTCTTGAGTTGACTGCGACACGGCTGCGGCTCCTTCCAGCCTCGGAGGCTGCATTCGTGCATGCCCCGACTTGGACAAACGTTCAGCAAGTCGGACGAATCTTACCTGCGTCGCTTGAACTGACAATTGAAGTTTCTGTTAACGCTCTGACGCCGACCGCCGACCGCCGACTCCCGACCGCCGGTCCGGGCGCCGGCGTCACAGCAGCAGCGCGTAACCTCTGAAACCGTGCCCAGCCCCGGAACCGTGGTGATGAAATTCGGCGGCACCTCGGTCGCCGATGCTGAGCGGATCAAGCGTGCCGCGCGTCGGATCGTCGCCCAGCGTGAGGCCGGCAACCGCGTCGTCGCCGTCCTATCCGCCCGCGGGAAGACGACCGACGAGCTGATCGCGATGGCCGAGGAGGTCTCTGAGAATCCCGACCGCCGGGAGATGGACATGCTGCTCTCGACCGGCGAGCGGATCTCCTGCGCGCTGTGCGCGATGGCGATCAACGATCTCGGTCACCGCGCGATCTCGCTGACCGGCTCCCAGGCTGGGATCGTCACCGACACCTCCCACACCAAGGCCCGGATCCTGGACGTCAGGGCCGACCGGATCCGCGAGGCGCTGAGCCAGGATCTGATCGTGCTGGTCGCCGGCTTCCAGGGAGTCTCCACGAGCCGCGACGTGACCACGCTGGGCCGCGGCGGTTCGGACACCACCGCGGTGGCGCTGGCGGCGGCGATCGACGCCGAGGTCTGTGAGATCTACACCGACGTGGCCGGCGTGTTCAGCGCCGATCCACGGATCGTGCCCGACGCTCGCAAGCTCGTGCAGGTGAGCTTTGAGGAGATGCTGGAGATGGCCGCCTCGGGCGCCAAGGTGCTCCAGCTACGCTCGGTCGAGTACGCGCGCACGCACGGGGTCAAGATCCATTGCCGCTCCAGCTTCGACCCCGGCCCCGGTACCTTTGTGATCGGAGAAGACGAGACCATGGAGCACCCACTCATCACCGCGGTCACCCATTCGACCGAGGAAGCCAGGATCACGCTGCTCGGCGTGCCGGACCGGCCCGGCGCCGCCGCCCGGATCTTCGGCGCGCTCGCCACCGCCAACTGCAACGTCGACACGATCATCCAGAACGAGCCCCGCGAAGAGGGCCGCCAGGCCGAGGTCTCGTTCACGATCTCGACCGAGGACCTGCGCGCGGCCGAAGCGGCGCTGGAAACGGTCCGAGAGGAGCTGGGGATCTCCGGCGTTGACACCGATCGTGAGATCGGCAAGGTCTCGATCGTCGGCGCGGGGATGCGCTCGCACCCAGGCGTCGCCGCGAAGGTGTTCCAGACGCTCGCCGACGAGGAGATCAACATCCAGATGATCTCTACCTCGCCGATCAAGATCTCCTGCGTGATCCGCGCCGATGACGTGCCGCAGGCGGTCAGGGCCCTGCACGAGGCATTCGAGCTCGGCGAGGGCGGAATCGAGCCCGAGCAGGGGCCGCGATGACCCGGGTCGCGGTCGTGGGCGCCACCGGCGTGGTCGGGCGCACGATGCTATCCCTGCTGCGCGAGCGCGAATTTCCGGCGACCGAGATCGTGCCGTTCGCCTCCGCGCGCTCGGCCGGGCTGGAAGTCGACGGGCTGCCGGTGCGCGTGCTCGACGACGGCGCCGATCTGAGCGGCTTTGACATCGCGCTGTTCTCGGCCGGGGCCGGCGCCTCACGGCGGTGGGCTCCGCGCTTCGTCGATCAGGGCGCGGTGGTGATCGACAACTCCTCGGCCTTCCGGCGCGATCCGGACGTCCCGCTCGTGGTGTCAGAGGTCAACCCCCACGCGCTGGCGCACCATCACGGCCTGATCGCCAACCCGAACTGCTCGACGATGCAGCTGATGGTCGCGCTGGCGCCGATCCATCGCGCGGTGGGGATCGAGCGGCTGGTGGTAGCCACCTACCAGTCGGTCTCGGGAACCGGTCAGAAGGCGCTCGCCGAGCTCGAGGATCAGTCGCGGGCCGCGCTGAACGGTACCGAAATGCCAGCGCCCCAGATCTATCCCGACCACGTCGCGTTCAACGTGATCGGCGCCGCCGGCTCGTTCGCCGACGGCGACGATCACACCGACGAAGAGCGCAAGATGATGTTCGAGACGCGCAAGATCCTGGAGGACGAGTCGATCGGCATCGCGGTCACGTGCGTGCGCGTGCCGGTCCGCATCAGCCACTCGGAGGCCGTCAACATCCAGACGCGCGAGCCCCTCAGCGCCCAGCAGGCGCGCGAGCTGCTCGCCGACGCCCCGGGCGTGATTCTGGAGGATGTGCCCACCCCGCTTCGCGCCGCGGGCCGCGACGAGGTCTTCGTCGGGCGGATCCGCCGCGACGAGTCTCATCCGCGTGCGCTGAGCATGTGGGTCGTTGCGGACAACCTGCGCAAGGGAGCCGCCACCAACGCGGTGCAGATCGCCGAGCTGCTGGTCGCCGATCGGGAGGGTTCGGGCATTGCCCGGTGAGCTGTATGAGGTGATGCGCTGCGCGCCCTCGACGCGCTACTTCACCGACGAGCCTGTCCCGCGTGAGCTGCTGCACAGGGTTCTGGACAATGCGCGTTACGCGCCCAGCGGCGGCAACCGCCAGGGATGGCGGGTGATCGTCGTTACCGACCGGGATACCCGCCGCCGCCTGCGCGAGCTCTACGAGCCGCCCTGGGATGAGTACATGATCCAGACCGGCGGCCGGGCGGCGCTGGAGGCCGGCGAGGCGAGCGGTCTGACCGCTGGGCGGCTGCGGATGCTGCGCGGCGCCGACGAGTTCGCCCACAGCTTCGACTCGGTTCCCGTCCATCTGGTGCCCTGCGTCGAGCTCGACGCGCTGGCGATCGTCGACGATCGCCTGGAGCGCCCCAGCATCGTCGGCGGCGCCTCGGTCTATCCGTTCGTGCAGAACATCCTGCTTGGATTGCGGGCCGAGAATCTCGGCGCCGCCTTCACCACCCTGCTCACGCCGGCCGAGCCCCAGGTCCGCAAGCTGCTGCAGATACCGGACGGCGTCGCCGTGGCCGGTCACATCTCAGCGGGCTTCCGCGCGGATCCGTGGCCCAAACAGCTGCGGCGAAATCCGGTCGACGAATTCGCGTTCGGCGAGCGCTACGGGGAGCGCTGGTAGTCAGTCCCTCGCGCCGGCCGCGGCCGCGGGTCAGCGACTGGCCCGCAGCTCCTTACGGGTCTTGACGCCGAGCTTGCGGTAGATGTGGCGGGTGTGGGTGCGGACGGTCTCGATCCCCACCTGCAGTGCCGCGGCGATCTCGGCGTTGGAGTGCCCGCCCTGGAGCAGCTCCAGCACGTCCGCCTCCCGTGAGGTGAGCAGCTCAGGTCCATCGGCGTAACCCTCGTGCGCCAGGCTTGGCGGGAGCACATGCAGGCCGCGGGAGGCCAGATGGATCGCGTGAACGACGTCGCGTGACTCGGTGCTCTTGGCCAGACAGGCGGTGGCTCCGAACGCGAGCATCTGCCGGCTCTCGCCGGCGGTGGGGTGGTTGGCGAGCACGACCAGGCGCGTTTCAGGGAAGCGCTTGTGCAGCTCGCGCAGCTGGGCCGGGCTCCCGATCGAGCCGAAGTTCAGGATCGCCACCTGCGGTCGGCGCTCGGCCAGCGTCCGGGTCAGCCGATCCTGTGTGAGGTCCGCGGCCACCAGCTGCAGATAGGGATCCTCGTCGATCAGCGACCGCAGCCCGCGGTTGACGATGTCCTCAAAGCGGGCGACTGCGACGGTGATCGAAGGATGACTGGGCATGGCTGAGCGCACCGCGCCTCCTTTTCCGCGCGGGAAGACTAACGGGATAAGAGGCGGAAGGGTGAGACGTCAGTACCCCTTGCGGCGTTCAGGCTCACCTAAAGATCACCCGCCGGCGGTGATGACAAGCCGGGGAGAATGCGGGAACCTTATAATCAACTTTGGAGAGTGTTGGCGCAGTTCCCGCGGGCCATCCGGGCCCGCACGGAGAAGATGGATAGGCGGGGCCTTGCGGCCCCGTTTGTTCATTTTCGTGACCGGTGCGCCACCGCGGTGGGGACACCGGGCGAAGCGCGGATCGCGCTGAAGCTCGGATCGCGCGCAACCGGGACCGTGGGGCTCGGGTTAGGCGGACGCGCCGGCCACGACGGAGGTCGACCAGTCGATCACCGAGGTCGGGCGCACGACGTGCTTGTTCATTCCGAGCGCCTTGGGCTCGATTCCCAGCGCCAGCCCGACGAGCTGCGGCAGGTGCAGCACCGGCAGGCCGAGCTCGCGCCCGACGACCTTGGCGGCGGCCGGCTGCTGGAGATCGAGATTGAGGTGACACAGCGGGCAGGGGACGACCAGGCAGTCGGCGTCGGCGTCCAGCGCATCGCCCAGATGCCGGCCGGCCATCCCCAGCGAGGCCTGCTTGTTCATCGTGATGATCGGAAAGCCGCAGCACTTGTACACGCCGGCGTAGTCGATCACGGTGGCGCCCAGCGCCTCGATCACCATGTGCAGGTAGCGATCGCGAGGGTGCTGCTCGTCGACGCCGAGCCGCTCGACCGGGCGCACGATGTAGCAGCCGTAGAAGGGCCCGACCTTCAGCTCGGTCAGCGGCCGCTTGACCTTGGCCTTGAGCGCATCGAGGCCGATCTCCTCGACCAGCAGCCAGAGGAAGTTCTTGTTGGTGAGCCCCTTCTCGTAGCTCAACCCCTCCTCGCGCAGATGGCCGTTGATCCGCTGGCGGTACTCGCTGTTGGCGTCCAGGCGCTCTTGGCACTCGGACTGGGCGCCCTGGCAGGTGGAGCAGATGTTCATCATCAGCTCGCCATCGGTCTGCTGGGCGAGCGCGAACGTGCGCGCGTTGAGCGCGTCGGCCAGCTCCTGGTTGTGCTCGGCGATCACGCCCGCACCACAGCAGGCGGCGCGATCGAGCTCGATCAGCTCGATATCCAGCAACGGCGCGACCTGGGCCATCGATCCGTGCAGCTCAGGCGTGAAACCGCGGCTCACGCATCCCGGCCAGTAGGCGACCTTCATGGCTTCTCGCTTTCGCTCGAGGAGGATTGCGCTTGCACTCCTGGCGCTGGGAACGTGGGTGACTTGTCCTGCGGCGCGGTGCTCGCCTCGGCCTCAGCGACGTTGGGCGGCGATTGCTCGCCCGGCGACTCGTCGGGCTCGTCCTCGTAGCCGACGACCCAGAGATTGAGCTCGACCCGCTCCGTCTGACCGTCGATCACGTCGAACAGCTTCTTGACCTCCTTGGAGGCCTTGTGCTGGTGCAGCAGCACCTTGCCCAGGCTCATCTTGCCGCGCGCCAACGCCGTCGCGGCGGTCGGCAGCGAGCTCAGCAGCTCGGGCGCCGCGCGCGGGTGGAACTTGCCGCCGTAGGAATCGGACAGCAGATCGGATTCGTGCAGCAGGCCGTTGCGGCGGACGTTCTTGACGAACGCGTGCTCGTGGCGGTAGCCGTTGTTGCGGTCCTCGATCTCGTGGTCGGACCCCGCCTTGCGCCGCAGACGCATGATCTGACTCATCGGCGCCACGTCCTTAGGACAGGCGTCGATGCAGTTGAAGCAGTGCGTGCAGTCATACAGACCGTGCTCGTCCTCAGAAAGGTCCTTGAGCCGCTCGTAGTGCTCGGCGTCACGCGGGTCGCCGACAAAGCGGTAGGCCTTGGCCAGCGCCGCCGGGCCGACGAACAGCGGATCGATCTCCATCGACAGGCAGTCCGATACGCACGCGCCGCATTGGATGCAGGCCATCGTCTGGGTGACGTCGACCATGTTCTCGTGCGGGACGATGTACTCGCGCTCGGGTACCGGCTCCTTGTTGATCAGATACGGAGTCACGCGCTGGATCTTCTTCCAGTGCACCGCGTCCATGTCGACGATCAGATCGCGGATCACCGGCATGTTGCCCATCGGCTCGACCTCGATCACATCGCCCCCGCCACCCTCGCCACCCTGCGCCGGATTCCAGCCCGTCGCGTGCATCCTCGCAGCGGCCTCGTCGAGGTGCGTGTTGCAGGCCAGGCCAGGCTTGCCGTTCATCCGCACCCCGCACGATCCGCAGATCGCCTGCTGGCACGAGCACCGGATCCCCACCGAGCCGTCCACCTCGTCGCGCACCTTGAGGATCGCGTCGAGCACCGAGTTGCTGGCCCCCAGGTCGACCTTGTGCTCGTCCCAGTAGGCGGCCTCCCCCGACTGCGGGTCATACCGGCGAATCCTCAGCGTGTACTCGGGCATCGGGCTCAGTAGGTCCTTTCCTGGGGCTGCCAGCGGGTGATCGTGACCGGCGAGTAGCTCACCTTCGGCACGTCGGCGCCGTTGGCCGAGATGTCGACGTGCTTGAGCCACTCGGCGTCGTTGCGCTCAGGGAAGTCGGTGCGGAACTGAGCCCCGCGGGATTCCTTTCGCTCCTGGGCGGCGACGACGATCGCCTCGGCCACGTCGAGCATGTAGCCGAGCTCGATTGCGCCGATCACGTCCTGGTTGAAAACGGTCCCGTGGTCGTCGATCACTGCCTTGGGCGCCTCCTCCTTGAGCCGGCGGATGACCTCGTGGGCCTGGCTCAGGCCGTCGGCATCGCGAAACACGGCGCAGTGATCGTTCATCGCGCGTCCGAGCTCGTCCTTGATCGCCGCCACCCGGCGCCCGCCACTCTCGCGGTGGATGATCGCGTCGATCTTCCGCTCGACATCGGCCACCCGGGTCGGCGCCGTGGTGGGCATCGGCATCTGCATCGCGTGCTTGGCGGCGTGCTCGCCCGAGCGCCGGCCGAAGATCAGCGTGTCCAGCAGCGAGTTGGCGCCCAGCCGGTTGCCGCCATGGACCGACACACAGGCGACCTCGCCCGCCGCGTAGAGCCCCGGGATCGTCGTCTGACCGTCCACGTCAGTCTTGACGCCGCCCATGAAGTAGTGCTGACCGGGGTGGATGTGGATCGGCTCCCGCGTGATGTCGACGCCCGCGAAATCGCGGCCGATGTTCACGATCTCGCGCAGCGCCTCGAGCACGCGGCGCTTGGGCACCTTGGTGATGTCCAGCGCAACGGTCCCGTCCGGGAAGCCACGCCCCTCGTTGATCTCGGTCTGCTCGGCACGCGAGACCACATCGCGCGAGGCCAGCTCGAGCTTGTTTGGCGCGTAGGTCTCCATGAAGCGCTCGCCCTTGGCGTTGAGCAGCCACGCCCCCTCCCCCCGGGCACCCTCGGTGATCAGCAGGCCGTTACCCGCGAGCGTCGTCGGGTGATACTGGACCATCTCCATGTCCATCAGCCTGGCGCCGATCCGGTAGGCCTGGGCGATCCCGTCGCCGGTGACGATCAGGCCGTTGGTCGTCGGCTTGTAGGCCTGTCCGGCGCCGCCGCAGGCCAGGATCACCGTCTTGGCGTTAAACACCTCCAGGCGCCCGTCGCGCAGGTTGCGGCAGACGGCGCCGATCGCCTCGCCCTCGTCGTTCTGGAGCAGGTCGGTCGTGAACCACTCCTCGTAGCGGTCCACGCGCTCGCCTTGCTTCATCAGCTGCTCATAGAGCACGTGCAGGATCGCGTGGCCCGTGATGTCGGCCACGTAGTAGGTGCGGTCCGCCGACGCGCCGCCGAACGCCCGCGTGCCGAGATGTCCGCTCTCGTCGCGATAGAAGGTGACCCCGATGTGCTCCAGATACAGGATCTCGTCCGGAGCCTCGCGGCACATGATCTCGATCGCGTCCTGATCGCCGAGATAGTCCGACCCCTTGACCGTGTCATACGCGTGCGATTCCCACGAGTCCTCAGGATTCAAAGCCGCGTTGATGCCGCCCGCCGCCGCGACGGAATGCGAGCGAACCGGATGGACCTTCGAGATGATTCCGACCGTCGCGCCGGTCTGCGCAGCGGACAGGGCGGCCCTCTGGCCGGCGAGCCCGGCGCCGATGATCAATACGTCATGTGATGGCACGATCGGCAAGTCTAGGTGAGCGGGGGTCCGCGCGGATCCAGGCCCCATCAGCGGGAGTTTCCGGGTCGCGCTAGGCCGGCGAGGACCCCAGCGCCGAGCGCAGCGCCCGGCGGACCTGCTCGACCGTGACCACTCCGCACAGGACGCCCTCCCCGTCGACCGCCATCAGGGCCCCCAGGCGCCCCAGCGACTCGGACGAGAGCAGCTCGGTGACGGGGCGATCCTGCTCGACCCGCCAAGGCCCCGCCTCGCCGGCCTCCAGTACCGCGCCGACGGTCAGCCAGCCCTCCCCTGCGTCGAAGGCGCTCTGCAATCGTTCCTGGCGAGCGATCCCCAGGAAGCGCCCGTGCTCGTCGACGACCGGAAACCAGGACCAGCCGTAGCGCAGGAAGAACTCGTCGAGGGCCTGGCCGACGGGCGTCTGCGCCGGGATGGCCACAGGCTGGGTGTCCATGATGTCTGCTACCCGCACGCCTTCGATCCGCTCGTTGATTGCCGTCTGGGCCAGCGCGCCGCGGGCCGACTGACCGAGGAGATAGGCCATCGCGACCAGCCACAGTCCGCTGAAGCTGCCGTAGCCGAGCATCCACCAGATGCCGATCCCGGCCAGGATCGCGGCGAATCCCTGGCCGAGCTTGGCCGCGACCCGGGTGCCCCGGAGCTTGTCGCCGCTGATCCGCCACACCACCGCACGCGCGATCCGGCCCCCGTCGAGCGGGAACGCCGGCACGAGGTTGAAGATCAGCAGCAGCACGTTCATCGGCAACAGCCAGCTCAGTGACAAGAGCACCGGCGTGATCCGGATGTCGTTGTCGAGCACGATCGCGTGTGTCAGGCGGTGGGTGCCGACGATCGCGATGTCGACCGCGACGCACACGAGGATCACGCCGAGCGTGGCCAGTGGCCCGGCGGCCGAGATCTTGAACTCCTCTCCCGGGGTGGCGGCGTCGCGGCTCATCTTTGTCAGCCCGCCGAACAGGAACAGGTCGATTCGCCTGACCTCGATTCCCTGCCGGCGCGCCACCACGGCGTGTCCGAGCTCATGCACGATCAGCGACGCGAACAGCAGTAGAACGCTGACCACGGTGGTCAGGTAGGCGACGGCGTCAGAGCTGTGCAACGTCGAGCGAAACGGTCCCGACAGCGTGAAGATCAGCAGGAATAGGATCAGGAACCAACTAGCGTCCACCCCGATCCGAATCCCAAAGACATTTATCAGCTTGATAGAGCCGGTCCGGCGCAACATGCTGCAATGGTCGCATAGGCGCCCGCGCGGCCTGCCCGGCACCATTTAGTCAGTCAAGGAGAAAATGAATGAGCGAGTGCATGCGAGCACTTAGAGAGCGGATGGCACAACAGGCCGACCTGCACCACGCCACCTCGCTCGCCCACTGGGATCAGCAGACGATGATGCCCTTACGAGGCGGTCTGGCCCGAGCCGAATCGCTGGCGACGCTGGAGCGGATCAGCCACGAGCGGTTCGTCTCTGACGAGACCGGCCGTCTGATCGAGTCGGCCACTGCCGAGCTCAACGGCGCCCCGCCGGATTCCGACGACGCCTGCCTGGTCAGGTTGGTGCGTCGGCAGTGGGATAAGGCCCGCCTGGTGCCGACCGAGCTGGCCGCCGCGCTCGCCCGGGCTGCGTCGGTCGGTCAGGAGGCGTGGGTGCAGGCTCGTGAGGCCTGCGACTTTGACGCCTTCTTGCCTTACCTGAAGCACAACTTCGAGCTCGCGCAGCGGTACGTCGACTGCTTTGACGGGGTCGAGGGCTACGCATGCGCCTACGACGTGCTGCTTGACGACTACGAGCCACAGATCAGCACCGCCGCGGTCGTGGCGCTGTTCGGAGATCTCAAGTCAGAGCTGATCCCGATGATCGCGACGATCGCTCGGCACGCCGACGCGGTCGACGACAGCTGCCTGCACGGTCACTTCGAACGCGAACAGCAGCGGGCGCTGGTCGCCGAGGTGGTGCGGATGATGGGCTTTGAGCACGCGGGCTGGCGGATCGATGACACGGTGCACCCGTTCGCGATCCGGATCGGCGGCGGCGACGTTCGCATCACCACGCGCTGGGACGAGCAGTACATCGGCACGGGTCTGTACGGAGCGATGCACGAGTGCGGCCACGGGCTTTACGAGGCCGGCATCCCCGACTCGATGTCCCGAACTCCGCTGGGCAGCGGCGAATCGCTCGGCATGCACGAGTCCCAGAGCCGGCTGTGGGAGAACATGGTCGGCCGTGGGCGCCCCTTCTCCTGCGTGCTGGCGCCCCGGATCGCCGCCCTGTTCGGCGGCCCAGTGGCGGCGCTGGACGCCGACACGCTCTACCGCGCGGTCAACCGCGTGCGGCCGTCGTGCATTCGCGTCGAAGCCGACGAGGCGACCTACGCGATGCACATCGTGCTGCGCTTCGAGCTCGAGCAGGAGCTGATCGACGGGACCCTGACGGTGGAGGATCTCCGCGAGGCGTGGAACACGCGCTTTCATGAATACCTCGGACTGGAGGTGCCCGACGACGCCCATGGCGTGCTGCAGGATGTGCACTGGTCGGCCGGGCTGATCGGCTATTTCCCCACCTACGCGCTCGGCAACCTGATCGCCGGTCAGCTGTGGGAGAGAGCCCACAACGACATGCCGGAACTCGACGAGAACATCGCGGCCGGCGATCTCTCACCGCTGCGCGAGTGGCTGCGCGAGCGCGTTCATCGCCACGGCTCCAAGTTCTCCACCACCGAGCTGCTGGCGCGCGAGGTCGGGGAGCCGATCCTGATCCACCCCTACACCGACTATCTGAAGCGCAAGCTCGGTGAGGTCTACGGCCTCGATCTGCTGGGCTCTTGAAGGGGGATAGCATCGAGGTGCTAACGGCGAAAGGAACATGAATGTCAGGCGATACCCCTGTAAAAGTTGCCGTCACCGGCGCGGCCGGACAGATCGGTTACGCGATCCTGTTTCGGATCGCGAGCGGACAGCTGCTCGGCAACGACACGCGTGTCTCGCTCTCACTGCTAGAGATCCCCGCTGCCGTCAAGGCGGCTCAGGGAACCGCGATGGAGCTCGACGATTGCGCCTTCCCTCTGCTGGCGGGGATCGACATCCACGATGACCCCAACCAGGCCTTTGACGGCGCCAGTATCGCGCTGCTGGTGGGCGCGCGCCCGCGGAGCAAAGGCATGGAGCGCAGCGACCTGCTGGAGGCCAACGGCGGGATCTTCAAGCCTCAGGGCCAAGCGCTCAACGACCACGCTGCCTCAGACATCAGGGTGCTGGTCGTCGGTAACCCGGCCAACACCAACTGCCTGATCGCGGCGAGCAACGCCCCCGACATCCCGCGTGAGCGCTTCACCGCGATGACGCGCCTGGATCACAACCGGGCAATCGCGCAGGTGGCTGCCAAGACCGGCAGTTCGGTCTCAGACGTGACCAACATGACGATCTGGGGCAACCACTCCGCCACCCAATACCCCGACGTGTTTCACGCCAAGGTGAGCGGCCGGTCCGCCGCCGAGACGATCAACGATCGGGGATGGATCGAGGACGACTTCATCCCAACAGTGCAGAAAAGGGGTGCGGCGGTCATCGAGGCGCGCGGTGCGTCGAGCGCGGCGTCTGCGGCCAACGCGGCCATCGATCACGTGCACGATTGGGTACTGGGCGCACCGTCCGGCGACTGGGTCTCGATGGCGATTCCCACCGACGGCTCCTACGGCGTTGGGGAGGGCATCTTCTCCAGTTGCCCGTGCACCTGCTCCGGCGGCAGTTACAAGATCGTCGAAGGGCTGGAGATCGACGATTTCTCCCGGTCACGGATCGACGCCACCGTCGCCGAGCTCAACGAAGAGCGCGACGCGGTCAGGCAGCTTGGGCTGATCTAGCCGCTACGGCGCGGCCCAGCCACTACGCGATAAGGGCCGCGCAGGGGCGCGGCCCTAGCCACTACGCGATAAGGGCCGCGCAGGGGCGCGGCCCTTATCACGCGGGCCGCGCAGAGGTGCGGCCCTGTGCATAGCTGCTACGCCGCGGCCGCGGCCGGGTGCCAACCCTGTCCGTCGCGCTTGATCTGCCCGTCCTCTACCAGCTTGGGCATCACACGATAGAGATAGTTCGGCTCGATCTTGAGCGCCTCGGCGATCTGCGGGATCGTGATGCCAGGCTGGGAGCGGACCAGCTCAAGCGCCTGGTTGGCGCGCGTGTTACCGCCGCGGCGGCCGCGCGTGCGCCCGGCTCGGCGCGGAGCACGGCGCCGGCCGTTGGACGGCGGGCTCGGATTCGCAGGGCGCCCCGGTCCACGGCGTGAACCCGCCAGGGCCGCCCGCGCCGCCTCCAGCTTGCTGGCCTCCTCCTTGAGCTCGCGCAAGCGACTGTCGATGTCCTTGATCGTACTGTCCACAAAAGCTGCCAACTGTTTACCTCCGGTCTTTTCCTTACAGGCAATCAGTTTACAACCATACAGACAGTTAATCGGCGGCCGCCACAGCCAGTCAGCCGCGTTCGAGCACCTTCTTGAGCCGTGAGAGTGATTTGTGCGCCTCGCGCTCGGAGGCGGCTCCGACGATCACCCGGCTGGCGACGGTTCCCAGTCGCCCGCCCGGCACGGTGAACTCGTTGGTGTACTCAAGCGCCGTAGATCCACCTTGATCCGACAGTCTGTAGAGGATCCTCGCGCGGGAGTGAGCCGGTCCGAGGCCTTCCCATTCGGCGCGATTGGGTGCGTCGACCGATACCAGCGTCCAATGAACGTGGAACGTGACGCCGCGGATATGTATGACCTGATCCATCGTCGCACCGCGCTTGGCCGGCGACCCTGACACGTTGTCCACGGAACGATGGATCGTGACCCAGTCCTCGAACCGGTGCGGATCCATGATCGTCTCCCAGACGCGATCCACAGGCGCGTCAATGGCGATCTTGACGTGAACGGTGCTCATCGGCAGGGGCAGACAGTAACGGTCTGAGAGGGTCGTGGCGGCTAAGGGCGAACCCTAACGCGCCGCCAGCTGCTCCTGGGACTCCCAATCGCGCAGCGCATGCTCGATCGCCGCGTCGAGCGAGTGCAGTCTCACCTTTAGCAGTTGCGCGGCGCGGTCGTCGCGCGGAAGCAGGTCGGCGTCGAGGCTCTCCATCAGCGGTCCGATCAGCTCGTGCTCCTCGCCGGCGATCAGGGCCGCGACGCGGCTGGCGATCGGCGTGATGGTCAGCCGTTTGAAGTGCAGCGTAGGGCGGCCGACGAGCATGTGATGGCGGATACGGTCGATCAGCTCACCGTAGGAGACGGTGTCAGGTCCACCCACGTCGAGCGACTGCCCGCACACTTCCTGGGCGGTGGCCGCGCGCGCCAGCAGCTCGACGATGTCACGCTCGTCGATCGGAGACGTGCGGTGGCTATTCCACGCGGGCACCGCCAGCACCGGCAGCCGTTCGACGAGGCGAACCAGGAAGCGAAACGACCTTGACCCGGCGCCGATCACGATCGAGGCCCGGAACGCGACCGAGCAGGGACTCGCTGAGAGCAGGATCCGTTCCACCTCCAGCCGGCTGGCCAGATGCGCGGACTCCGGGCCGCCGGGCGGCACCACCCCGCCGAGGTAGACGATCCGCTGCACTCCGGCCTGCTCGGCTGCGGAGGCGAAGCGCTCGGCGGCCGTTCGCTCGCGGCCGGCGAACGGCCCGTGGCCGGCGGGCTCCATCGAATGGATCAGGAAGTAGGCGACGTCGATCCCCGCCATGGCCCGGTCCAGTCCCGCGCCTGAGACAGCGTCGCCGGCCACCACCTCGATTTCCGCCGGGGCCCGCGCCGGGTCGCGGGCAAAGCCGCGCACGGCGTGCCCGTCGGCCACCAAGGGGTCGACCAGCAGACCGCCGACGTAGCCGGTGACCCCGGTGAGCAGGACGTTCATCTAAAGACAAAGCTACGGAAATTGCGGCACGTTCCTGCCGTGGATCACAAAACGGCCGCAGTTTGCAGGCAATTACGCGGTAGCGGAAGTTCCTGCGTTTTCCGGGAATCGTGGTTGCGCGGGGGGGGCGAAGTTCGCTTTGATGGCGACCTCGTCGGTCAAGCATCGAGCCAGAAGAGGGTAAACAAGGTATGGCAACAGGACGCGTCGGCGCCGCAAAGGTGAGCTGCGAGCAGTGCTTCTTTCGGCAGAACCTGCTCTGTGCGCTGACCGACGACGCGCCGTGCGCGACCTTCCGTCCGGCACATCCCGACGGGTTGCGGCCGCCGAGCCAGCTGAGGTTCGTCTTCCGCCAGGAGCGGCGCCTGCAGGTGGCGTGGGCATTTCCCTCGCCGAGCGAGCAGGTTTCGCTTCACGTCTGAGTCGGCTCGTATATGTTTTGGGTCATGTACTGGCCGTTGATCGGCGGATTCATCGCCTTCGTCCTGCTCGCCGTGTTCCTCGGCTGGCTGATGGACACCTCGCGTCACGGCGACGCCGGGCGCGACGGACACTGATCAGTCCTCGCTGAGCGCCCGCTCGGATCGACGGGCGATCCACTCGGCGCCGGCGGTATCGCTCACGCCGTGGACGATGATCGAGGCGAACACGGTCAGCGCGGCGAGGTTGAAGATCTTCGTCCCGGAGGCGATCCGATCGCTGAGCACCAGCAGCGAGAAGGTCATCGTCGCCACGCCCTTGGGTCCGAACCAGGCCATGAACGCGCGGATCGCCGTGTCGGTCGCCGTCCCGGCCAGCGCCGCGAAGACCGCCACCGGCCTGGCCACCAGCAGTGCCGTGGCGACGATGGCCACAGCGGCCCAACCGAGGCCGAACAGTCCATGCAGGGTCAGCAGCGAGCCGAACACGACGAAGATCCCCAGCTTGACGATCTCCACCAGGTCCTGGGCCCGGCGGTCGAAGTTGGCGCGGATGTCGGGCCGCCGGATCCCGAGTGTGATCGCCGCCACGAACACCGCGATCAGACCGTTTCCGTGCGGCGTCAGGACGGCCAGCCCGTACGCGGCGAACGCCGTGCCGAGCGCGTAGAGCGATTTCTGATGTGGCGGGATGCCCGCTTCGAGGCGCTGCCCACGGGGCATCAGCCGGGCCGCGACGAACCCGACCGCCAGACCTACACCGAATCCGATCGCCAGGTCCGCCAGCAGGAATTGCCACCACACGAAATGGCCCGTGCCGGGCATCAGCGCCGCGCTGAGGGCCAGCACCGCGGGGAGCGCCAGTCCATCGTTCAGCCCTGATTCGAGATTGAGCGAGTGGCGCACCAGGCGCGGCACGCGCGGGTTGGTGACCACGCTGGAGGACAGCACCGGGTCCGTCGGGGAGAGCAGCGCCCCGACCAGGAACGCCTCGGTCCACGACAGATCGGTCAGCGCGCGGGTCGCGAGCGCGACAATCGCGGCGGTCAGCGGCATCGCCAGCACCAGCTTGCGCAACGGTAGGTGCCAGTGCGCCTGGAGCATCTCGCGCTCCACCTCCAGGCCGTCACGGAACAGGATCACGATCAACGCAACGGTCGCGAGCTCGCTGACGAACCCCGATCGCGCGTCGAAATGCACCACGCCGGCGCCGCCGTCACCGAGCGCAAAGCCGGCGAGCACGAACACCGCTGTCAGTGACAGGAAGCTCCGGCGCGCCAGTCCGGAGGCCAGCGCGCCGACCACCAGCAGCGCGCCCAGCAGCAGCGCCGAGACCTCGAAGCGGTGAGACACAGCCGCCAGCGGCAGGTGCAGGTGCGCCGCGGCCACGATGTCTAGAGTGTCACACGCGACAAGAGAGGAGCGGAGTGCAGATCACTGTGCTGGGCAAGTCACCGGCGTGGCAGGACGCGGCCGGGGCGTGCAGCGGCTATCTGGTACAGGACGAGGGCTTCACACTGCTGCTCGATTGCGGCACCGGCGTGTTCTCCAAGCTGCGGCGGGTGTGTGATTACGTCGACGTCGACGCAGTGCTGGTCAGCCACCTGCACGCCGACCACTTCCTTGACCTGGTCCCGTTCAGTTTCGCGCTGACCTACGCGCCCCGCCAGCAACCGGTACCGGTGGCCGGTTGGCCGGGAACCAGCCACCCGTCGCGTCCGGACCTGTACGCGCCGCACGGCGCCGCTGAGGTGTTCCGGCGCGTCGTCGGCTCGTTCGGGAGCGAGGACCTGATCGAGAACGCGTTTGCGCTGCACGAATACGGCGCCCCTGATCAGCTCGTGTTAGGCCCGTTGCAGATCCGCTTCTGCGAGGTGCCGCATTACACCGTCACCCACGCGGTCGAGCTGTCAGTCAACGGCGGCGGGCGGCTGACCTTCAGCGCCGACTGCCGCCCTAACGAGGAGCTCGTGCGCTTCGCTCACCAGACCGACGTACTGCTGATCGAGGCGACCCTGCCGCGACCCGAGCGCGACGGCCTGCGCGGCCATCTGACCCCGCGCGAGGCCGGCGAGCACGGCAAGCGGGCCGGCGCCCGGCGCCTGGTGCTGACCCACTTCTCAGACGAGCTCGACGCGACCTGGGCTCGGGCCGAGGCCGCCGACGCCTACGGTGGCCCGGTGGAGCTGGCCCACGAGGGCGCCGTCTACACGGTGTAGGCC
>CABEAW010000315.1_pt1 | contig 17396 bp, 14 predicted proteins | sample 3422111 | NCBI WGS metagenome assembly CABEAW01 (sample SAMEA5534326, study PRJEB31848) | metagenome | biome: tundra; feature: field; material: soil | place: USA | collected 2013-05 | depth 0.15 m | reverse complement strand
GCGCGCGGAGTTCGGCTCCGATCCGGACGTCGATGAGATCTATGACCATCTGATCCGCCTGATGCAGGACACGCTCAACGCGCTCGCCGCCGACCGGCGGCTGCCCGTGATCGGATGAGGGCCAGCGCACAAACGGTCGTCGCGGCGCCGATCGAGACCGTCTGGGAGGTGGTCTGCGATCCCGAGCGCGCCCAGGATTTCATGTCCGGCGTGACGCGCTGGGAAGTCTCCGGGGACCAGGCCAGCGGCCTCGGCGCCCGCTACCGGATGCTGTTCCGGATCGGCTCGGCGGAGGTCGGCGGCCTGATCGAGGTGGTCGAGTTCGACGAGCCCCGTGAGCTGGCGTGGACGTCGGTCACCGGAATCGACCAGCGCGGCCGCTGGCGGCTGCGTCCCGCGCCCGGCGGACGGACCAAGGTCGAGATCCGTCTCGCCTACGGAGTGGCGGGGGCCGGCCTGTCGGGCTGGATCGCCGAGCGAATCGCCGCGCCCGCGGTCACCGGTCACCTGCGAACCACCGTCAAGCAGCTTTCGCGAATGGTGGAGCAGGAGCGGCTGCGGGCGCTCGCGGCCAAGCGTCGCGCGGCGCGCACCGCGTAGCGGCGGGAAGCCACCGCCCTCAGCGCACGATCAGCGCCTCCACCACGAGAGCGCCTGTAGCGTCGCCAAATTGCGCTCGGTCACTTCGCATTGCAGCGCCAGTGCACGGCGCAAGCGCTGCTGCGCCGTCGGCGCCGAACGGGCGCCCGGGTGGCCGCGACCGCCCTGGGGTATACATGCGGCGAGGCAACCACCACTCAGGAGCAGACTCAGCCGTGACCACCGAAGTTTCAGAGAAACAAGCCCGGGAGGTCGCCGAGGCGGCACGTGAAGCCGAATGGAAGCTGCCGAGCTTTGGCAAGGAGCTGTTCCTCGGCAATTTCCGCCTCGACCTCATTCACCCCCAGCCGCGTCAGGAAGCCGACGCCGTGGAGAAGGGCGAGCGCTTCCTGGCCCGCCTGCGTGAGTTCTTGCAGAGTGAGGTCGACCCGCTGAAGATCGAGCGCGACGCCAAGATCCCGGAGCACGTCCTGGACGGGCTCAAGCGCATCGGCGCGCTGGGCATGAAGGTGGCCGAGGAATACGGCGGCCTCGGGCTCTCGCAGGTGTATTACAACCGCGCACTGTCGCTGGCGGGCGTCTGGCACGCCTCGATCTCGACCCTGCTCAGCGCCCACCAGTCGATCGGCGTCGCCGAGCCGTTGCGCATGTTCGGCACCGAGGAGCAGAAGCGCAAGTGGCTGCCGCTGGTGGCCAGGGATCACATCAGCGCCTTCCTGCTCACCGAGTCCGACGTCGGCTCGGACCCGGCTCGGCTCGGCACCATCGCCACGCCGACTGACGACGGCTACCTGCTCAACGGGCGCAAGCTGTGGGCGACCAACGGCGCGATCGCCGATGTCGTCGTGGTGATGGCGCAGGTCCCCAAGTCCGACGGTCATCCCGGCGGCATCAGCGCCTTCGTGCTGCCCTACGACACCGATGGCGTGGCGGTGGAGCACCGCAACGAGTTCATGGGACTGCGCGGGATCGAGAACTCGGTCACCACGCTGCAGGACGTGTTGGTGCCGGAGGAGAATCGGATCGGCCGCGAGGGCGAGGGTCTGAAGATCGCGCTCAGCACGCTCAACACCGGCCGGCTGGCGCTCCCGGCGATCTGCGTGGGCGCCGCCAAGTGGTCGACCAAGATCGCCCGCGAATGGTCAAACGAGCGCGTGCAGTGGGGCCAGCCGATCGGCAAGCACGACGCAGTCGCCCAGAAGGTGGCGTTCATCGCCGGGAGTGCCTTCGGTCTGGAGGCAATGCTCGACGTGGCCAGCCGCCTGGCTGACGACAAGTCCAACGACATCCGGATCGAGGCGGCGCTGGTCAAGCTCTACGGCTCGGAGCTGTGCTGGCGCGTGGTCGACGAGCTGATTCAGGTGCGTGGCGGCCGTGGCTATGAAACAGCGGCATCGCTGAAAGCTCGCGGCGAGCGCCCGGTGCCCGTCGAGCAGGTGCTGCGCGACATGCGCATCAACCGGATCTTCGAGGGCTCCACCGAGATCATGCACCTGCTGATCGCGCGCGAGGCGGTCGACCAGCATCTGCAGGTGGCCGGCGACATCCTGGAGCCCGGCGGCGAGCTCAAGACCAAGGCCCAGGCGGCGCTGAAGGCCAGCCGCTTTTACTCCAAGTGGCTGCCGCAGCTGGTGGTCGGCGAGGGACAGGACCCGCGCTCGTTCAAGGAGTTCGGGGCGCTGGCGAGCCATCTGCGCTACGTCGAACGGTCCTCACGCAAGCTCGCGCGCTCGACTTTCTACGGCATGACCCGCTGGCAGGCCAAGCTCGAATACCGCCAGGCATTCCTGGGCCGGATCGTCGACATCGGCGCGGAGCTGTTCGCGATGTCCTCGGCGGTCGCCTACGCCGAGACGATCGGCCGCGAGCATCCCGAGCGCAAGACGCAGGCCGCCGAGCTCGCCGAGCTCTTCTGCGGGCAGGCCAAGCGTCGCGCCGACGGGCTGTTCCACGAGCTGTGGGCCAACGACGACGATGCCAACCGGGCCGCCGCGCAGAAGATCCTGGACGGGCGCTACAGCTGGCTGGAGGACGGGATCGCCGATCCCTCCGGCGACGGCCCGATGATCCCGCCGGAGGTCAAGCAACAGTCCGCAAAGGTCGCCGCCGGGCGGACCTGAGCGGTCACGGCCGCCTCTCAGACCACGCCGGCGGGGGCGGGGACAGCCGAGCCACGGGTGATGAACGCACGCGTGCGCTCGGCGGAGGCGACTACCCGCCCACTGGCGGTCGGGATGGTTGAAGTTGTTGGTGACGACTCCGGTTGCGAACCGCCCGAGGCAGGACCGCAGGGAGCGAGCGGGCATCTCGGGCAGGGCCAACATCGGGGTTCCTATGCCGTGATCGCGTCCACGGGCGCTACGCGGTCTAGGAAGGACCGGACGCGTGCCCTGTAGGGCTCGCGATCGGTCGCCTTCAGCAGCGCGCCGGCCATCCGCACCGGATCGCCGAAGAAGTAATACTCGTAGAGGTTCTGCCGACCGGCAAAGCCCGAGGTCGACATGTCCCAGGCGAGACGGAACAGGCGAACGCGCTCGGGTCCCGACAGCTTGGCCGACTGCAGGTAGCGCTCGACGTCCTCACGGGCGTGGCCGGCGATGTCCGCCTCGGTGGGGACGGCCATCAGGCCACTGGCGCCGAACTTGCGCACGATCTCGGGAAGGCGCTGGGAGGCCTTGGGGAACCAGTTGCGGGCCGTGTTCAGCGGCTCCCAGGCGGGCGTGAACACGCCGTAGGGATTCGGCGCGGCGTCGGCCTGGGCCGCGCGCACGAGGCCGTGCAGCGTCCCGACCATCGTGACGACCTCGGCGACGTCCTCCTGGATGTGTGAGAACTGCTCGATGCCGATCGCCTCGGTCATGAGAGAGATCAAACCGAGGAACGCCTCCGCCTTGGCGGTGGTCCGCATCGCGACCTGGTGGGTCATGTGCACGACCGCCGAGGTGTCGGTATAGAAACCGTTGCACAGCTCCGGGTTCCCGAGCATGAAGACGCGCTCCCACGGGACGTGCACGTCATCGAAGACGACGACCGCATCGATCTCGTCAAAGCGCCCGCCCAGGGGGTGCTGGCGCTGGTAGTCGAGGTTCTCGCGGCAGATGAACCGCAGACCCGGTGCGTCGCACTGGATGGCAAAGGCAAACGAGTACGGCGCGTCCTCGGGCACGCCCTTGAGCACCGTCGAAGGAAACACGAGCAGTTCGTCGGCGATCGGGCCGATGGTGGCGAGCATCCGAGCGCCGCACACGACGATGCCGTTGTCGTCCTGGGAGACGACGTGCGCGCCGAGGGCGCGGCCGTCGACCTGCTGGCCGGGTCCGACCGCACGGTTGGCCTGAGGCGGAATCAGCGTGTGGGTGGTCAGTAGGTCCTGCTCGCGGACCTTCTCGTAGTAGGCGCGGACGTTCTCGCCGAACTTCATGTCGGCCTGCGCGAACCAATCGGTCGATTCGCTGAGCGCCATCAAGGAGGAGTTCAGGTAGTCCCCGGTGCGGCCGAGCGTGCCGAGGCTGTAGTCCGCCCACGCCTTGAAGGCGGCGCCACGCCGGGCCAGATCCTCCGCGTTCTTGGGCACCAGAAAGGAGGTCGCAACCGGCTCGCCGCTGGTGGGCGACTTATAGGTCAGCCGATCGCGCAGCGCTGGGTCGTGCTGGCGGTCATACAGCTCGGCGTAGCTGGCGATCACGCCGGCGAGCGCCGGATGCTCGGTCACCGGCCCGCCGATCAGGTCGCCGTTGAGCTCCACGGTCGGGCGAGTCGACGCGAGACGCTCGATGTACTCCTGGCCGGTACGAACTCCCATGTGCCGCTCTCCTCGGGTGGGGCTGGTCCGGCGATCGTAACACTATTTGGACGAGCTGCAACATATTTGGACAAGCGCTATCCTCCTCAGTCGACCTGAGACCTTCTGGCGTTCAGTTCCGCGTGGCGACCACCGATCCCCTTCCTCCGCCCGCCGCGACGCATTCATTGACCCTCGATCGCGGGCTGCGCGCGCTGCGCGCGCTGTTGGAGCACCCCGACGGCCTGTCGGTCGCCGAACTGGCCCACGAGCTCGCCACCCACCGGGCCGCCGTCTACCGCCTGCTCGGACCGCTCGTCGATCACCATCTCGTTCGGCGCGCAGACGACGGGCGCTACATCCTGGGCCCCGGACTGATCGAGCTGGCCCAGGGAGTCCAGCAACGATTGCTCCAGAAGGCCGAGCCCGTGCTCGGCGAGCTCGCTGATCGACTCGGCGCAACCGCCGCGTTGACCGTCCGCGATGGCGAGGAGGGCGTCGTTGCCAGCGTCGTGACCCCCCGCCGCCAGCTCGTGCACCTCAGCTACCAGACCGGCATGCGACACCCGCTCATCCGGGGCGCGTCCGGGCACGCCCTGCTCGCGGCGTTGGCGCCCCGGCCGGGAGAGCCGGACGAGGTCGCGCGCGCCCGCAAGCGCGGCTGGGCGGTCTCCACCGGGCAGCTGCTTCCCGGTGCCACCGGCGTCGCCGCCGCTATCGCGGTGCCAGGTCACGAGCCCGAGGCCGCCATCAGCGCCGTGTGGATCGCCGGGCTGGACCCAGGTACGGTAGCGGTGCAGATCGTCTCGGCCGCGGACGCGATCGCCGCCGCTCTGCGCGCCTGACGCTGCCGTCGTTGGGAGCTGCGCGGCTTAGTTAACAGCTGGGTCGAGCATCTCGGCGTGCTCGAGCTCGGGCGGCGAGCCGTAGGCGTAGACGAGGAGATCCTCGTCGCCGTGGTTCGCCGCCTGCAGTGGTGTACCCGGTTCAACGTGGATCAGCCCGCCGGTGGGCACGTCGCATCGCTGGGGCGGGTCGCCGAGGTACATCGACAGCGTGCCCGCTAGAACAACGAACGTCTCCTCCTGGAACGGGTGCCTGTGTCGGCGCCCCTTGGCGCCCGGCTCGTAGCGCCAGACGTTCGCGCGGGTGTGGGCGAAACCGGCCAGCTCGCTCAGCTCGGCGACGTGGCGGGGCGCCTCCTCGGGCTCGTGGGGGCGGGTGATCCACTCGAGCTCGTCGGGGCGGATTACGCGGAAGGTCATGCCCGCAGTCTAGGCACGGATCGTGATGCCTTGTCCAGGCCTATGGGGATGGCTCGTTCGCGGCTTGGTCGCGCCGTCGATCGGTTGGCATCGCCGGTTATCGTGTGGTCGTGGCGACGCCCGACTAGACGGCTGCCTCGTTTCGACTCTCCGTCTGCGGTTTCGCTGAGCTTGCCCCCCGATGCGACCGCGCCGCACCTCAGGCGGTCGCGCGCGGAGGACCTGAGACGGTCGCCACGGCCAGCGCCGCCACTCCCTCCTCGCGCCCGACGAAGCCCATCCCTTCACCACGTGTGGCCTTGACGCTCACGTGCGCCAGCTCTACGCCGAGCGCCTGTGCCAGGGCCAACCGGATCTGCTCGCGCATCGGCGCGAGCTTGGGCCGCTCGATCAGCACGGTTGCGTCAACATGGGCAACCGTGAACTGGGCCGCGGCCAGCAGCGCGACGGTCGCGCGCAGCAGATCCAGGGAGTCAGCGTCGCGGTAGCGCTCATCGGTGTCCGGGAAGTGCTCGCCGATGTCGCCCATCGCGCATGCGCCCAGGAGCGCGTCGATGATCGCGTGGGTCAGCGCATCGGCATCCGAATGCCCGGCCAGGCCACGGTCATGGGCCAGCTCGACGCCTCCGAGCACCAGCCGCCGGCCCTCGGCGAAGCGATGGCAGTCATAGCCGATGCCGGTGGTCACGGTCACGGCCGGCACTCCGCCCGGACCATCACCGCAAGACGCTCCGTCAAGAAGACGTTCACCGCGTTCACCGCAGGCGATCCCCCAGCAGCAGCTCGGCGAAGTGCAGATCCTCCGGCGTGGTGATCTTGAGGTTGCCGGGATCTGCGGCCAGCACGGCCACCACGCCACCGGCACGTTCAATCAGCCAAGCGTCATCGGTGGCGCTGGCCAGCTCCTGTTCGGATGCGTCAAGCAGCGCTTGCTCCAGCGCGGCGCGACGGAACACCTGCGGAGTCTGGACCGCCCACAGCCGGCTGCGGTCAAGCGTGCGCGTGACGGTGTGCCCGTCGTCGCCGACCTCCTTGATCGTGTCCGACACGGGCGCGGCGGCGATCACCGCGTCGGCTCCGGACCGCTCCAGCGCCTCCAGCGCGCGCACGAACAGGGCAGTCGTGGCCAGCGGGCGCGCGGCGTCGTGGACGATCACGGGATCGCCCTCGCCACAGCTGCGCAGCGCCTCGCGCACCGATTGTGAGCGAACCGCCCCGCCCGCGACGCCGATCGTCCCCGGCGGCGCTTGATCGAGGTGCTCGGCCGGCAGCGCGACCACGATCCGCTGCACGCCCGGCACGCTCTGCAGCGTGGCCACGCTCCACTGGAGCATCGGCCGGCCCGCAAGCGAGACGAGCGCCTTGGGTCTGCCGGACCCAAGGCGCTCGCCCCGTCCCGCGGCCACGATCAACGCGACCGCCATGATCTTGCGGCGGCGAGCCTACTTCGCCGCCACGGCCACCTTGCGGTTGCCGTTGCCGTCGGAATCGGTCAGCAACCCGTAGAGGTGCTCATCTACCTCCTGCTCGTCCATCTCGAGCGCGTACATCAGCTCTGAGGCGAGGATCTTCTTGGCCCGGGTGAACATCTGCTTCTCACCGGTGGAGAGGCCCTTCTCGGCCTCCCGGATCGCCAGGTTGCGGACCACCTCGGCCAGCTCGTAGATGTCGCCGGTCTTGATCTTGTCCCGGTTGTGCTTGAACCGCCGGTTCCAGTTCTTGGGCATCTCGGAGCACTCGTCCTGCAACAAGGCAAGCACCTTCTTGACGGTCTCCTCGTCGATCACGCGCCTGAGCCCTGCCAGAGCGGCGTTCTCGGTCGGGACCATAACCGTCATATCGTTGTGCAGGATCTTGATCGTGAGGTACTCGCGACTCTCACCCAGGATCTCTTTCTGCTCCTTGCGCAGCACCTTCCCCGCCCCGTGGTGGGGATAGACGACGTTGTCGCCGATCTCGAACTCGATGTGCACAAGCGGAACTGCGGGCTCGAGATCATCCAGGTGCTCTTCCGTTAGCTCTGTGATGGTGTCCTCCTTGGTCCGGGCCGGGCGGGGCGAGGGGCCCGCTCGAAGGTCGCGCTACGTCTGCAGGTATCGATCGACAAGGTTGATCTCCTGCTGGCGGCGAAGGCCCTCGCGGATGTCCTTCGCCCTGATCTCGCCGACCCCGTCGACGGTTTCCAGCTCGCCATCAGTGGCGGCGAGCAACTCCTCAAGTCCTCCGAATTCGGTCACGATCCGCTGCACGACAAGCTTGGGCAGCCTTGGTATGTGCCCCAGGATGCGGAATCCGCGCGGAGATACGGGGTAATCGAGGGTGTTCAGCTTGCGGTCATGGCCGAACAGCTCAGCCAGCCGGCCGAAGTCCAGAAGATCCTGATGTGGCAGGCGCACGAGCTGCTCGAACGCGGTCGAGAAGCTCTCGTCGGTGTCCTCGATCAGATAGTCGTGCACCAGCGCCGCCTTATCGGCCGCCACGCCGACCATCGTCTCGTCGAGCTGCATCTCGATCAGCCGGCCCTCGGTGCCGAGCTCGACGATGTAGCGCTCGATCTCCACCGCCATCCGGGTCACGAGCTCGACGCGTTGCAGCACGGTCAGGACATCGTGCAGCGTCGCACCGCCCTCGAACTCCAGCGCGGTCAGCCGGGTGGAGACCTGATCGAGCCGGCTGCGGTACTTGTCCAGGGTCGCCAGAGCCTGGTTGGCCTTGGCCAGCACGACCGGGATGTCCTCCAGGATGTACTTGCCGCCGTCGACGTACAGGGAGACGACCTCACGCCGCTCGGACACGGCCACGACGATCGCGTCGGTCTGCTTGGAGACCCGCTCGGCGGTGCGGTGGCGGGTTCCCGTCTCCAGCGTGAGGATCGTCGGATCGGGCGTCAGCTGAACGTTGACCTGAGCGATCTTGGTCGCGTTGGAGCTCAGCACGATCGCGCCGTCCATCTTGGCCAGCTCGTAGAGGAACGCCGGCGAGTAGTCGATGTCGAGCTTGATACCGCCTGAGAACAAAAACGCCAGCTCGTCGGCGTCGCCGATCACGATCAGTCCGCCGGTGCGCGCGTGGACGATGTTGTCGATCCCCTCCCGCAGCGATGTCCCGGGCGCCACCATCTCGAGCGCCCTCATGATCCGGGACTCTTGTCGAGACTCGAGCTCCTCTTTGAGCTCTTCCCCGGAACGCGGCGGCATCGGGGTCAATTTTAGCTGTTCCTGACGTGCGTGTCCCTCACCCCTGTGCGCCCCGCGAACAATTGGTCGCAGACTAAGCGGCAACCCGGGCCGGACGCTGGCCCAGGGCGCCGGTGACGGCGGCTCGGAGCGTCTTACTGGTGTCGGGTTCGATCACCGGTGAGAGGCCGAACTTCTCGGCCTCGGCGAGGCGGCGGTCGGCGTGGGCGACGGTGCGCAGCTCGCCGGTCAGCCCCAACTCGCCGAAGCACGCCAGCGGCCGGGCGCCCGTGCCCGTCAGAGCGGTCCGCTTGGCGGCGCTGGCCACCGCCAGCGCGACCGCCAGGTCCGAGCCGGGCTCGTCCACGCGCAGCCCGCCGACGACGTTGACGAACACATCGGCGGTCCCCAGCCCGATCCCGGCGTGGCGGCCGAGCACCGCCAGGACCAGCGCGACCCGGTTGCGGTCAAGGCCGGAGACGACCCGACGCGGGGGAACCAGCTCGGATGCGCTGACCAGCGCCTGAACCTCGACCAGCAGCGGTCGCGAGCCCTCCATCGCACACAGCACCACGCTCCCCGGCGCGCGGGTGGCCTCGCCCACGAATCTCGCCGAGGCGTCGAGCACCTCGACCAGCCCGTGGTCGTGCATCTCGAACACCCCCGCCTCGTTGGTCGAGCCGAAGCGGTTCTTGAGCGCGCGGACGGTGCGATACGTGCGCTCGCGCTCGCCCTCGAACTGCAACACGCAGTCGACCAGGTGCTCGAGCACGCGGGGGCCGGCCAGCGAGCCCTCCTTGGTCACGTGCCCGACCAGCAGCACCGAGATTCGCAGCTGCTTGGCGACGCGCATGATCTCGCCGGCGACCTCGCGCACCTGCGCCACCGATCCGGCCGCGCTCGAGAGCTCGACCGAATGCAGCGTCTGGACCGAGTCGATCACGCACACCTCGGGGCGCTCGCGCTCGAGCGTGGCCAGCACGGCGTGGAGGTCGGTCTCGGCCACGACCGGGATCTTCAGCGCGTCGCCCGTGCTCAGGCGCTCGGCCCGGAGGCGGATCTGGGCCGCGGACTCTTCCGCTGACACGTACAGCGCGCGGCGTCCGGCGGCGACGAGGTTGGCGAGCGCCATTGTGACCAGCGTCGACTTGCCGATCCCTGGCGCGCCGCCGATCAACACCAGCGAGCCCGGCACGATGCCACCCCCGAGCACGTTGTCGAGCTCGGTGATGCCGGTCCGCAGCCGCTCGTGCTCGAAGGCCGTGACCTCGCCCAAGGCCACCGGCACGACCGCCTGGGCGCCGCCGGCGCGCCCGGGCTGCGCGCCGGGCCGCACCGTGCGCGGACGCGTCTGCTCGACCAACGTGTTCCACTCGCCACAACCGGGGCAGCGCCCGGCCCAGCGTGCGGTCTCGTGACCGCACGCGGAGCAGACATGGATCGAGGCTGGTCTGGCCATCGGCACCGAGGCTAAGGCCTGGCCCCGACGGCAACGGCGCCGGCGGCCAGATCGGTGCAGACTTGTTACAGCTCGTGCGGCGCTCAAGAAGAAGGGACTAAGGGCGCTCGAGGTTGAGCGCCTCCAGCGCGTAGGTGAGCCCGAAGCTCAGCTCGCCGCCGTCACACCAGCAGCCGCGGCCGCGTTCGTTAAGCACCTGGGAGCCCAGGAACCCGAGCGGCGGCCGCGCATCCGCGCGGGTCAGCGCAGCGGCGAGCATCCTGCGCCCCAGCGCCACCCACTGGGACGGCTGGGCGCAGGCGCCCGGCAGCGCCTTGCAGGCCGCCGCGAGATGGAACAGGCCGGCGGCCGTGATCACCCCGGCCGAGACATCCACCGGCGCCCCGGGGGGCGCGTCGTAGTCCCAGCGCGGAATCCCGCCGGCGGGCAGATGAGCGGCGACGTAGTGGGCGGTGCGAAGCGCCACCCGCAGCAGGCCGCGGTCGTGCAGGTCAGAGGCGGCCTGGGCGAACCCGTACACGGCCCAGCCCTGCCCGCGTGACCAGGTGCTGGAGTTCGACAGGCCCTGATGGGTGGAGATGAACAGCACCTGGCCGGTGGCGCGGTCGAAGTTGACCGACTGTGCCGTCGAGCCGTTGCGGCGGACCAGCAGCGACGCGACCACATGGGCGTGATGGGAGGCCAGGCGCCGGTAGGCGGGACTTCCGGTCACCTGGCTGGCCCAGGGCAGGATCGCGATGTTCATCATGCTGTCGACGATCGTGTCGCCGCTGGTGGCGTTGGTGGGGATCGTCCCCGCTCCGGGGTTGCTGGCCGCCAGCGCCAGCAGCTGGTCGGCGGCGGCCAGGACGCTGCGCCTCAGCCGGGCGCATGTCTGCGGCCCCACCCCGCTCGAGCCCGGTCCGCACAGAGCCCGCCAGGCGGCCAGCGAGGACTCCCCGTACTCAAAGCCGACGTCGTGGGTGCCGGAATGCTCTTGGCCGAAGTGGTCAAGCGTGGCGGTCAGCGCCCAGCGCACGAACAGCTCGTTAGCCGGCGCCAACTTGGCCGCCTGCCACAACGCGCCGGGCCAGAAGCCGCTGGTCCAGTAGGTGGAGCCGTAGTGGATGCGATCGGCGACGTCGGCGCCGATCGGGAACTGGCGCTGCGGGATCCTGGCGTGGAGCTCGGCCAGGCGGTGCAGCAGCAGCGCCCCGCGATCAGCCGCCGAGCTGGTGATCAGCGCCGTCACCTCGGCGCTGCCATGGGTCGCGCGCAGCTCAAGCTCCGGACCGCCGCCGGCCGCCACGGCATAGGAACGACCGTCGATGGCCAGCCGGCCACCCGCCCATTCGACATGCCAGGCCCGGCGCAGCCACCCGCTCGGGACGGTCAGCGCAAAAGACCTGCCGTGGGCGACCAGCGTGTATGCCGCGCCGGCGCCTCGGCGCAGGACAAACGATCCACCCGCACCGGCACCCGCAACCGCACGCGCACTTGCACCCGTACCGACGCTGAGGGCGGTGCCCGGGGCCAGCGTCGCGTCGAAGGAGACCAGCGGCGAGGGGGCGGGAAGCGGCGAGCTCCAACTGGCGCTGGCGGCACCGGCGCCCGCTCGCAGCGGCACCCCGGAGACGACCCGCGTGATCGCGCTGGCACCGGCGCCCGGTACCGTCGCGACGGTACCGGGCGGTACCGTCGCAGCGGCGGCGCCATGCGCGGTGTCACCGCCACCACAGGCCGCCAGCACGAGCGCGACCACCGCCACTAGCGCGGCGGTGACCGGCCGGGAACGTTTACGGCTACTCGGTTTCGGACGGAGCGTCGGGATCGGCCGGGGCCGGCTCAGACCCGTCCTCGCCGTCGGCATCGACACCACCGTCGGCACCGACTCCGACCGGCGTCGGCTTGGGCGCCGGCTGAATCACCGACAGCTTGACGTCGTCTTCGTCGGTGTCGGGCGCGCCCGGCTCGACCAGCACGATCGATCCGGACGGGACCTGTGAGCGCAACACGAAGTCCGCCAGCGGATCCTCGATGTAGCGCTGGATCGCTCGGCGCAGCGGCCGGGCGCCCATCGCGGGGTCCCAGCCCTTCTCGACGAGCATGTCCTTGGCACCTTCGCTGAGGTCGAGCTGGAGCTCGCGCTCGGCCATCGACTCGCGGATGCGTCGTAGCAGCAGCTCGACGATCTCCTTGATCTCGTCCTTGGCCAGCTTATGAAAGACGATTACGTCATCGATCCGGTTGAGGAACTCAGGCCGGAAGACCTTCTTGAGCTCGCCCATGATCCGGTTCTTCATGTCGTCGTAGGTGATTCCGGTCTCGTCGTCTGAAACGGCGAAGCCCAGCGGCGTGTTTCGAGCGATCTCCGACGCGCCGATGTTGGAGGTCATGATCACGATGCAGTGACGGAAATCGACGGTCCGTCCCTGGGCATCGGTGAGCCGGCCGTCCTCCAGGATCTGCAACAGGATGTTGAACACATCCGGATGGGCCTTCTCGATCTCGTCGAGCAGCAGCACGCTGTAGGGCTTACGCCGCACCGCCTCGGTGAGCTGACCACCCTCGTCGTAGCCGATGTAGCCAGGAGGCGAGCCGACCAGCCGTGAGACCGCGTGCTTCTCCATGTACTCGGACATGTCGATCCGGATCATCGTGTCCTCGTCGCCGAACAGGAACTCCGCCAGCGTGCGGGCCAACTCGGTCTTGCCCACGCCCGAGGGGCCCAGGAAGATGAACGAACCGGTCGGCCGCTTGGGATCCTTGAGCCCGGCGCGCGAGCGGCGGATCGCCTTGGATACCACCTCGATCGCCGGGTGCTGGCCGATCACGCGCTTGTGGAGCTCCTCCTCCATGCGCATCAGCTTGGCCGTCTCGGCCTCGGTCAGCTTGAACACGGGGATCCCGGTCCACATCGAGACGATGTCGGCGATCTCCTCCTCGCCGATCGACGGCCGCTCGGTCGACTCGCCCGCCTCCCACTGGTCGGCGAGCTCGCGCTTCTTCTGCGTCAGGCGCCGCTCGGTGTCACGCAGGTTGGCGGCCTTCTCGAACTCCTGGGACTCGATCGCCTCCTCCTTGGCGCGCCGGGTCTCCTCGATCTCGTCCTCGAGCTCGCGGTAGACCGGCGGGGAGGTCATCGACTTGATCCGCATCCGCGACGCCGCCTCGTCGATCAGATCGATCGCCTTGTCGGGCAGGAATCTGTCGGAGATGTAGCGGTCGGCCAGATCGGCGGCCGCCTCGAGTGCCGCATCGGTGATGTTGACCTTGTGATGCTGCTCGTAGCGATCACGCAGGCCCTTGAGGATCTGGACCGTTTCCTCGGTGGAGGGCTGGTCGACGATGATCTTCTGGAAGCGCCGCTCCAGCGCCGAGTCGCGCTCGAGGTACTTGCGGTACTCCTCGAGCGTGGTCGCGCCGACGGTCTGCAGCTCGCCACGGGCGAGCGCCGGCTTGAGGATCGAAGCCGCGTCGATAGCGCCCTCGGCCGCCCCGGCGCCGACCAGGTTGTGCAGCTCGTCGATGAACAGGATGATGTCGCCGCGCTGGGTGATCTCCTTCATCACCTTCTTCAGGCGCTCCTCAAATTCCCCTCGGTACTTGGAGCCGGCGACCAGCGCCGCCAGGTCAAGCGTGTAGATCTGCTTGCCCTTCAACAGCTCGGGGACGTCGGCATTGGTGATCCGCTGCGCCAGTCCTTCCACGACGGCGGTCTTGCCCACGCCCGGCTCGCCGACCAGCACGGGGTTGTTCTTGGTCCGGCGCGAGAGGATCTGCATGATCCGCTCGATCTCGGTCTCGCGACCGACGACTGGGTCGAGCTTGCCTTCGGAGGCCAGCTTGGTCAGATTGCGGCCGAACTGATCCAGCAGCTTGGAGGACTTCTTGCCCTCGCCGGGACTCGCGGCTCCCGCCGCTCCGGCACCAGAGCCGCGCTGACGGCTGCCGGGGCCGGACAGCATCCGGATCACCTCGTTGCGGATCTTCTCCGAGTCGGCGTCGAAGTCGAGCAGGATCCGTGCAGCCACGCCCTCGTTCTCGCGAACCAGGCCGAGCAGGATGTGCTCGGTACCGATGTAGTTGTGACCGAGGCTCAGCGCTTCGCGCAGGGCCAGTTCCAAGACCTTCTTGGCGCGCGGGGTGAACGGGATCTGACCAGATGTGACCTCTTCGCCCGAACCGACGATCCGCACGACCTGCGCGCGGACACGTTCGACGGTTATGTCGAGCGACTCAAGGACACGAGCTGCCAGGCCCTCCTCCTCCCGCAACAAGCCGAGCAGGATGTGCTCAGTGCCGATGTAATTGTGCTTGAGCGTCCGCGCCTCTTCTTGGGCTAGCACGACCACTTGGCGGGCTCGCTCTGTAAATCGCTCGAACATGGGCTTCCTGGTGTTGTGGCGGCTACTTCTGGAGGTCGGTCGAGTTGGTTTTGCTGGTCTGTCTCCTACGCTGCCAGAGTTGTCAAATACTCAAGACCGGCTGCGGGGACGGCAAAGGAGCCGTCTGCTCATCTCTGTTCGGCAGATCGCCAAATAGATGAACCTTGACGGTCTCTCTCTGGGGCCATACGCAAGTCTAACAGCCGGTCTGGGCTACCCGGCGCCGGTTATCGCGGGTGTGTGCGTCAGTTCACACCGCGCTCATGCCGACTCGCCCCGGCCCCGCGGGGCAGCGAAGCCCTCCGCGGTGAGGCCACCGGTTGAGCATCGGCGGGCGCCGACCGCCGGTAGACGCCACGAGCCGGCGAGGATCAGCAGCAATCCGGCGACCGCCCCCGCCCCCGGATGCTCGCCAAGCAGCAGCACGCCGAGCGCCACCGCGATCACCGGCACCGAGGCGATGATGATCGCGGCCAGCGAGCCAGGCGCGGCGGGTCATCGCTAGTGGCGCACTAGTCGCGCATCGCCGGGAACAGGACTACTTCGCGGATCGAGCGCTTCCCGGTCAGGAGCATCACCAGCCGGTCGATCCCAATACCGATCCCGCCAGTCGGCGGCATCCCGTACTCGAGCGCCTGGATGAAGCCCTCGTCGTAGGGCTGGGCCGCCTCGTCGCCGGCGCCGGCGAGCGCGCGCTGCTCCTCAAACCGGCGCCGCTGGTCGTCCGGGTCGTTGAGCTCGGTGAACGCGTTGGCGATCTCCATCCCCCCGACGTAGACCTCAAAGCGCTCCACCAGGCCCGGCGTGTGGCGGTGGCGCTTGGCGAACGGCGACAGCGCCACCGGGTAGTCCAGCAGGAAGGTCGGGGCGCTCAAGGTCGGCTCGACGTGCTTGGAGACCAGCTCGTCGACCAGCTGCGGCCAGGTGTCCCGCTCGGGCACGGCCAGCCCGCGGGCGCGCATCGCGTCGGCCAGCGCAGCGCGCTCGTGGTGGGTCAGGATGTCCACGCCGGTGCGCTCGAGGATCGCGCCGGCCAGCGTCTCGCGCCGCCACGGCGGGGTGAAGTCGAACGGCCCCTCGTAGGCCACCGCCTGCGCGACGGTGTGGATCAGCCGCTCGCAGCGCTGCGCCACATCGAGATAGTCGGCGTAGGCCTCATACCACTCGAGCATCGTGAACTCAGGATTGTGCTTCGGCGAGAGGCCCTCGTTGCGGAAGTCCTTGCCCAGCTCATACACGCGCTCCAGGCCGCCGACGATCAGGCGCTTCAGATACAGCTCGGTGGCGATCCGCAGGTACAGCTGACGGTCCAGCGCGTTGTGGTGGGTGGTGAACGGCCGCGCCGCGGCGCCACCGTAGAGCGGCTGCAGCACGGGCGTCTCGACCTCGATGAAGCCCTCGTCGTCAAGGAACCGCCGCACGGTGGAGACCACCCGCGCGCGGGTGATGAACAGCTCCCGGGCCTCCTCGTTGGCCAGCAGATCGAGCTCCCGGAAGCGAAAGCGCGTCTCGACGTCGGTCAAGCCGTGGTGCTTCTCGGGCGGCGGTCGCAGTGACTTGGCCAGCAGCGTGAAGGCAACGACGCGCAGCGTCAGCTCGCCGCGGCGGGAGCAGAACGCGGTGCCGTCGACGCCCAGCAGGTCTCCCAGGTCGAGTCCCAGCAGCAAATCCATCTGCTCGTCCCCCAGCACGTCGGCGCGTGCCTGCAGCTGAATCCGCCCGGAGCGATCAACGAGATCGAGGAACGCCATCTTGCCCTGGCCGCGCCGCGCGGCCAGCCGCCCCGCGACCCGGTGGGAAACGCTCGTCTCCTCGCCGGGCGCCAGCTCGGCGTGAGCCGCCCGGACAGTGGCGATCGGCTCGACGTCGTCAAACTCGTGCGGGAACGGCTCGACCCCCGCCGCGCGCAGCGCTTCCAGCTTGCGCCTGCGCGTCGCGAGCAGGTCGTTCTCGCTGGCGCCTTCGTCGCCCACGTGCGGTCCTCGGCTACTTGGCGCCGATGTCGATCTTGGTGATCTTCAGGTTGCGCTCGCCCCTGGGCGTGGTGACCTTGACCTCATCACCGCGCTTGCGGCCGAGCAGCGCCTTGCCGACCGGCGACTCGTTAGAGAGCTTCATCTCGGCGGGCTTGGCCTCGGCCGAGCCAACGATCGTGTACTTCGTCGACTTGCCGCCCTCGTCCTTGACATGGACCACCGAGCCGACGCGGACGACATCAGTGCTGAGATTGGAGGCGTCGACGACCGTCGCCGACCGCAGCTTGTCCTCCAGCGCGGCGATCCGCGCCTCGAGCATCGCCTGCTCGTTCTTGGCGTCGTCGTACTCGGCGTTCTCGGAGATGTCGCCGAACTCACGCGCTTCTTTGATCCGCGCGGCGACCTCGCGGCGCCGTGTCGTCGCTAGCTGGTCGAGCTCGGCCTTGAGGTTGACGAGCCCTTCCTGGGTGAGGATGACATCCTTTGGCATGGCTTGAAGACCTGTATTCGTGGCGATCTGGACGAGAAAAACCCGCCGTAACCGGCGGGATTACCACGCGTCGGGGAGGCGTGGGCGGCATGAGTATAGGGGCAATTGCTCAGAGGGCAATTGCCTTAAGACAATTGCCCTGAGGGCAATTCTCCCGGCCTCGTTTGACCCCGACCATGGCCCGGCCCGGTCGCTGCCTGATGGCGATTGCCCGACCGCGCGGCGTCAGCCTCGGGGTAATTGCTCCCAGGGCAATCGCCCACAGGTAATCGCCGCCAGGCG
>CABEAW010000303.1_pt1 | contig 17693 bp, 14 predicted proteins | sample 3422111 | NCBI WGS metagenome assembly CABEAW01 (sample SAMEA5534326, study PRJEB31848) | metagenome | biome: tundra; feature: field; material: soil | place: USA | collected 2013-05 | depth 0.15 m | reverse complement strand
TCTCCAGCGCGCGCCAGATGCGCGCGCTGGAGACGTACCACACGTTCGGGCGGATCACCAACGACCAGGCGCTGGCGCTCGCCGATCGCGTTTCGGCGCTCGGCCCGATCGACGACGCCAAGGTGTTCCTGGTCAGCGGCGGCTCGGATGCGGTTGACACGGCAGCCAAGCTGGCCCGCCGTTACTGGCAGTTGGGCGGCCATTCCAACAAGCGCATCATCATCAGCCGCGACGGCGGCTACCACGGGCTGCACGCGTTTGGGACCAGCCTCGCCGGCCTGACCTTCAACCGCGACGGCTATGGCTCTGAGTCGCTGGTCCCCGAGACGGCCCGCGTGCCCACCAACGATGCCGAGGCCTTGGAGGCGGCGATCCAGCACCTCGGCGCCGATCGGGTCGCGGCGGTGTTCGCCGAGCCGATCATCGGCACCGGCGGCGTCATCCTTCCCGCGCCCGGCTACCTGGAACGGGTGCAGACGATCTGCCGCGAATACGACGTCCTGCTCGTGCTCGACGAGGTGATCACCGGATTCGGGCGCACCGGCAGGATGTTCGCCACCGAGCTGTTCGGGCTGGCGCCGGACATGATCCTGATGGCCAAGGGCATCACCTCCGGTTACGCGCCCCTCGGCGGAGTGCTGATCGCCCCTCGGGTGTGGACGCCGTTCTTCGACGGCGCCGACGCGCCGATCTTCCGCCACGGCGTCACCTACTCAGGTCACGCCACGGCGTGCGCGGTGGCGCAGGCGAACCTCGACGTTCTGGAAGAGGAGGACCTCGTGGCCCGGGTGGCCACGCTCGCGCCCGAGCTGGAGCGCGCCGTGGCGCCGTTGGCCGAACACCCGCTGGTGGCCGAGGTGCGAAGCGGCATCGGCTTGCTGGCGGGAATCCAGCTGGTTGCGCAGGCGCCGGGTGAAGCGGTGGCCCGGCAGTGCATCGAGCGCGGCGTGCTGATCCGCGTGATCACCAACAACACGCTGCAGATCTCACCGCCATTCATCGTCTCAGAGTCCGACCTTGCGCTGATCGCGCAGACGATCGGCGAGGCACTGGACGCGGTGGGCGAGCACCGGTGAGCGATCGGCGGTTCAATCGTGGTCCGCCACTGCAACCAGGAGCCACCACCATGAACCGCAGCAGCCTGCTCGAGCGCCCCACGACCCGCGCCGCCGTGATCGGCACGTCGATCACCGGCGGGGCGATCATCGGCGCCCGCGTCCTCGGCCCGACGGCGATGGCGCCGCTGGCGATCGCCGCTTCGGCCGTCGGCGCGCTGGCGATCGGCCGGCTGGCGATCGCCGACGCCGTGATCAAGAAGCTGAGTGCCGGAGAGGTCGTGATCGGCTCGCTGAAGGTCCGCGAGCTGGAGGTCGCGGGCCGGCGCTGGCCCGATCCTGCGCCGACGACCTTGCAGTCGTAGCGCCGCGCCGGTTGTCTACAGTTAAGCGTGCGTCCACGCCTGACGAGAGGAGCGGCCATGCCGATCGATCCGAAGCGAACCGCCGTCGTGCTGATCGAGTTCCAGAACGACTTCACCTCGGAGGGCGGCGCGTTGCACGGCGCCGTGGCCGACGTGATGGAGAAGACCGGAATGCTCCAGAACGCTGGCCGGCTCGTGGAACAGGCGCGGGCGGCCGGAGCGACGATCGTCCACGCCCCGATCACCTTCGCCCCCGGCTACGGGGAACTGTCGGCTCACCCCTACGGGATCCTCAAGGGCGTGGTCGATTCGACCGCGTTCGTCAAGGGTGAGTGGGGAGCGCAGATCGTCGATGCGCTGGCTCCGCAGGAGGGCGACGTGATCGTCGAGGGAAAGCGCGGGCTCGACACGTTCGCCACCACCAACCTCGACTTCATCCTGCGCGCCCGCGGGATCACCACCATCGCGCTCGGCGGCTTTTTGACCAACTGCTGCGTCGAATCGACCATGCGCACCGGCTATGAGAAGGGCTATCAGGTGATCACGCTGTCTGACTGTGTCGCCGCGACGTCGACCGAGGAGCACGAGAACGCGATTCGCTTCGACTACCCGATGTTCTCTCAGGTGACCACCTCCGAGGAGCTCGTCGCGGAGCTCGGCGCGCCAGCGGGGACCGCCGCCTGACGGGCCCTTAGGAGCACTTAGTAGTAATCCTGCATCTCGATCGACCAGCGCGCCGTGTCGTCTCCCGGCGAGACGGTGATCTGGTAGAGCCCGGGACCGGACTTGAACACCTGTGTCTGGCCGCTGCCGTCGTTGAGATCGAACCCGGTCGTGTCTGACCTGGAGCTCAGGTTGGCCACCTGCGCGCTGGGGCCCGAGCAGAAGAAGATGAACGTGCAGGTCCCCTGATAGCCCATGCTGTAGAGGACCCGCCAGTGCGTGCCGAGGATCCGGAACGGGACCGACTGGCCGTGCCCGTCTCCGGCCAGCGAGGTCAGCGTTCGCCAGCGTGGCGTCGCGGCGACCGACAGCGCGACGGTGGCGCGCGGGAACAGCTCCGCCCCGGCCGCCGGGGTCTGCCTGGTGACGGTGCCCGCAGCGGTGCCCGGCGCCGGTACCCGGGTGACGCCGGAGCGCAGCCCCAGCCGTTGCAGGGCGCTCTGGGCCGCAGCCGAGGACTGCCCCACCAGCCGCGGCAGCTTGACCGGGGGCGGACCGGCGCTCAGCACGACGCTGACGGTGGCGCCAGCCCGCACGCGCGTCCGCGCGCGAGGGGTCTGTGAGATCGCCGCGCCCGGTGGCGCGGAGCTGTAGCGATGCTCGAACCGGGGGCGCAGATCCAGACGGCGCGTCCGGGTGGCGATCGCGGTCCGGGTCAGACCGTGCAGATCCGGCACCCGTACGTACCTCACCCCGCCGATCAGGATCGCGGCGCCGACCATCGCGAGCAGCAGCGCCAGGACCGCTCCCAGCACCGCCGCGCGCCGCCGGCCCGCCGCCGGATTGACGTTCTTACGCGGGGTCAGGGGCGGCTTGACCCGCGTGGAGTCGATCGCCTCCGGCGGCCAGTCCAGCCAGGCGGTCGCGCCGGTGTCCTGAGCCGGGCGCGCCTGCGGGGCCTCGGCGATCGCCACAGCCTGCATATGGCCGTTCTCGCCGGCGCGCGCCCGGGTGGCCGGCATCGACGTGGTCGGCGGCGCCGGCACGGTGACCTCCGCCGTCACTGCCACCGGCGCCCGCGGTGCGCCGCGGCGGACCGGCGCCCGGCCCGCGGGGGCCAGCTGGGCGCTCGAGCGCCGGCCCGAGACGCTCGCTCGCCGGGGCGACGCGACCGCTCGGGTGGCCGCAGCGGCATCGGCCGGCGCCGGGCGGGTGGCGGGTCGTCCCGAGCGCGAACCAGCCCGGGAGGGCACCCGGGTCGGCAGGTCCGGCGGCAGCGACGCCGTGGCCCGCCCGAGCGCATCCGCCATCGTCGCGCCGCTGGCGTAGCGGCGCCCGGGTGCCTTGGCCAGGGCGCATCGCACGATCGCCACCAGCGCGCCGGGGGTGCCGGCCGGAAGCGCGGGCGGTGGATCCTGGACGTGGCGCAGGGCCAACTCCACCGCTGAGCTCTCGGTGAACGGCGGACGCCCGGCCAGCATCTCGTACAGCACGACCCCGACGCTGTAAACGTCGGTGGCCGGCGTCGTCGATCGCCCGCGCGCCTGCTCGGGCGCCATGTAGCGGGGGGTGCCGACGATCGTGGCCGCCGCTCCGTCGGTGCTCCCCTCGGCCAGGCGCGCGACGCCGAAGTCTCCGACCTTGACCTGACCGCGTGCGGAGATCAGGACGTTGGCGGGCTTCACGTCACGGTGCACGATGCTCTGCAGATGTGCCTGCGCCAGTGCCCGGCACAGCTGCCTGGCCACCTCGCAGGCGTCCGCGGGGACCAGCGGGCCTCGGCGCAGGCGCTGCTCGAGGCTCTCGCCGTCGACCAGCTCGGCGACGTAATAAAGCCCTTCCAGCGCGTGGCCGACGTCGAAGATCTGCACGATCCCGGGATCGCTGACCCGGGCCAGCAGCTGCGCCTCGCGCTCGAAGCTCTGGACCCAATCGGGGTCTTCGGCCCACCATGGCTTGATCACCTTGACCGCCACCGGCCGCGCCAGCCGCCGGTCGCGCCCGCGGTAGACACGGCCGAAGGTCCCCTCGCCGATCAGGGCGTGGAGCTCGTAGCGGCCGTCCAGGGCGAGTCCGGACAGATCAGGTGCGTAGGGCATCGGGCAGGTTGGCAGGACGTGAAAGGACGCGGGACTGACCCGACATGATCGCGGATCGCGCCGGCGTCCCGTCGACGCTGCTCAGATCTCCCTCATCGGCCAGCTACATGACCTGGCGGCGCGCGTCGACGGCGCGATCGGGCACCACCGCTGTGAGCCGCCTCAGCGGTCGACGGCGGCGGCGTTCTGCACGATCGCGTCGATGAACTGCGGCCACAGTTCGCGCGGCAGGTCGTGACCCATGCCGGGCACGATCACCAGCTTGGCGCCGGGAATCGCCTCCGCGGTGGCGCGGCCGCCGGAGACGTTGACCAGTGGATCGGCATCGCCGTGGATCACCGTGGTGGGAACGCTCACCTGTTCCAGCAGCGGGGTACGGTCGCGGGCCGCCATGATCGCGGCCATCTGGCGGGCGGTGCCGGCGGGATGGATCCCGCGATCGAAGCAGCGTCCGGCTCGCTCACGCTTGTGCTCCTCGTCGGGCGCAAAGCCCTTTGACCCGATCGCCCGGTAGGTCTCGATGTGGTCCTCGATGTACCCCTCGCGCTCGCGTCGGGCCTTGCGCAGCATCCGCAGCGCCATGCGCGGGTGGGGACGGCCGACCCGCCGGGCGCCCGTGGTGGACATGATCGAGACCAGCGACAGGACGCGATCGGGATGGCTGATGGCGATCAGCTGGGCGATCATCCCGCCCATCGAGGCGCCGACGACGTGCGCGGCGTCGATCCCCAGGTGATCGAGCAGGCCGACCGCGTCGGCGGCCATCTCATCCAGTGAGTAGGCGGCGCCACGGGCGTCGCGGGTCAGCAGCTGATATCGCTTGGGGATTCGGGCCCCGCGGAGGATCGTCGAGCGGCCGATGTCACGGTTGTCGAAGCGGATCACCCAGAAGCCCTGGGCGGCCAGCAGCTCGCAGAACTCGTCGTCCCACAGGATCATCTGCGAGGCCAGGCCCATCACCAGTAGCAGCGGCGGCGCGTCAGAGGCGCCGAAGGTCTCGTAGCAGAGCTCTATGTCCCCGACGGTCGCGCTGCGCTCGCCGGAGGCCGTCGGTTTGAGGTCAGGTGCGGGCAGGTGCCATCAGTCCTTTGTTGTCGGGGTTTTGCCGGACAGCGGCTCTTGCGGCCCCGCCGCGGCACCCTGGCTGCGCCCGTTCGCGCCGGCCGCCCGGCTGCGCCCCTTGGCCGCGGCACCCTTGGTCGCCCGCGGGGTCCGCGTGGCCCGCGGCGGGCGCGCCTTGGCGCCGGCGCGACCTGATCCGGCCTTCCGCGCGGCCGCGTCGAGCAACTGGGTGACGCCGTGTTCGATGCCGCGGCAAAGCACGCCGATGTCCGGCGCGCTGTCGAGGTCGCCGGTGACGCCGAAGTTGATCCCGCCGTCGTAGGAGAAGATCGCCACCCCCACTCGCACGTGACCGCCCAGCGGAACAAATGGGAACGCCTCCAGCATCCGCTTGCCGGCGAGGTAGAGCGGCTGCTGGGGACCGGGGACGTTGGTGGTGACGGTGTTGACGCTACTTTGCGGCAGCCGGGTGCCCACGCGTCCGGCCAGGGCCAGCAGCATCGCGGGGGCAAAGCCGCCCAGCGCGGTAAGCCGCTCGGCCGCCACCGCCTGACCGGAGTGTTTGAGGTGCTGCATCTGCTCACGCAGCGAACTCAGCCGGGCCAGCGGATCCTCAAGCTCGACGGGCAGCTCGGCGAACATCGCCGAGACCTTGTTGTTGTACGCCCCCCGGTCGTCCTCCGTACGCACCGAGACGGGCACCAGCGTGCGGATCACCCGTCCCTCCACCGACTCACCGCGGCCGAGCAACAGGTCGCGAAACCCGTTGGTGATCGCCGCCAGCACCACGTCGTTGATCGTGCCGCCGTGGGCCTCACGGATCTGCCTGACGTCAAGCAGCCGCGCCCGCGCCCAGTCCCAGCGGCGATGGGGGCCGATCGGACCGTTCAGCGAGCTGCCCGCGGCGGGGCTCAGCAGTGGGCGAAGGTTGACCAAGCCGCGCGTGACCTCGGCCAGTTGGCTCGCGACCCGGCGCGGGCCCCGCGCCGCCGACAGCAATCCCCGCACTCCTTCATAGGGGCTGGACGCCCGCGCGGCCAGCGCATGCGTGATCAGCGCACCCCCGCTGGGGTCCGGATCCGGTCGCCACCGGTCCACCGCCGGCGGGACGGAGTCACGCTCTGTGCTGAGCATCACGCTGAGCAGATCGGTGGCCGAGACACCGTCGACCATGCAATGGTGGGTCTTGGAGATCAGCGCCCAGCGGCCGTCGTCGAGGCCCTCGGCGACCCACATCTCCCACAGCGGCTTGGCGCGATCGAGCTGCTGGGACATCACGCGACCGACCAGGTTGCGCAGCTCCTCGTCGCCGCCGGGCGCCGGCAGGGCGGTGCGCCGCAGGTGGTAGTCGAGGCTGAAGTGCTGGTCGTCCACCCACGTCGGGCGACCCAGCATCAGCGGCACGAAGCGCACCTTCTGCCGGTAGCGGGGTACCAGCGGGAGCCGCCCGGCGATCGCAGTCTTAACCTCCCCGGGACCCGGCGGCGGGCCCTCGAAGATGCCAACCGAGCCGATGTGCATGTGCGTCACCGCGTCCTCGATGTGAAGAAACGACGCGTCGAGCGGGCTCATCGTCTGCATTTGACACCCTCCTCCGCTGGGCCCTGAACCGTGGTCACGGACTATCCGCCGCTGCCTAAACGTAGCGCGAACGGGCTATGTTGCACAGGTCAGGCCGAGTGGAGAGGAACGCCGAAGGCAATGTCCGCCGACACGAGCAATCATCGGGTCACCGTCCCCCGGGATCCCGTCAACGATTACACGCGCGACGCCGCCGAGCTGCGCCTGAGCTTCGCCCGCCAGCACAGCGGCGCCAGCCTGGAGCACATCTCCAGGTACTCGTTCGATCCAGAGGTGGTGGCGGGCAACGTCGAGCAGTTCATCGGGGCAGCCCAGGTTCCGATCGGTCTGGCCGGACCGCTGCGCGTCAACGGCGAGCACGCCCAGGGCGACTTCTATGTCCCGCTGGCCACCGCCGAGGGCACGCTGGTCGCCAGCTACAACCGTGGCATGAAGCTGCTACACGCGGCCGGAGGCGTCACGACCACGGTGATCGACGACCGCATGCAACGTGCGCCGGCGTTCCTGTTCCCCAGCGCGCGTGAGGCCCGGGACTTCAGCCGCTGGCTGGAGGAGCACTTCGACGAGATCCGAGCCACCGCGGAGGCGACGACCCGCTCGGGGCGCCTGCAGGACATCGAGCAGTACCCGGCCAGCCGCATCGTGTTCTGCCGCTTCAACTACACCACCGGCGATGCGGCTGGACAGAACCTGACCGGCAAGGCCACCCAAGCTGCCTGCCGCTGGATCACCGATCACTACCCGGGGATCGAGCAGTACCTGCTGGAGTCCAACTTCGCCACCGACAAGAAGAGCTCACAGGTCAACATGCTGCGCACCCGCGGCAAGCGCGTGGTGGCCGAGGCGACGATCCCGGACACTCTGTTCTGCCAGATCATGCACTCGTCGACCGAGCTGATGTTCAGGGCCCGCCAGATCTCCAACCTGGGCGGCTTCATGTCCGGTGTGAACAACAACGGCGCCCACTCGGCCAACGGGATCACGGCGATGTTCATCGCCACCGGTCAGGACGCCGCCAACGTCGCCGAATCCTCGGCCGCGTTCATCTACGCCGAGCGCCACGACAACGGCGACTACTACTACTCGGTGACGATCCCGTCGCTGATCGTCGCCACCTACGGTGGCGGCACCGGCCTCCCGACACAACGGGAATGCTTGGAGCTACTGGGCTGCTACGGCGCCGGCAAGGTGCGCAAGTTCGCCGAGATCGTCGCCGCCACCGTGCTGTGCGGCGAGCTGTCGCTCGGTTCGGCGGTGGTCGCCGAAGAGTGGGTGGAAGCGCACGATCTCTACGGCCGCAACCGTTAGGCCGCGAGCCGGGATCAGTGACCTCCAGATCGGCTACTCGGCGCGCAGCGCGGACGAGTGGGACCAACACGCTGAGGCGCTGATACCCAGAAGCCCTCCAGCCCCCGGCCAGCCGCTCAGACGCCGCGTGACGGACGCGTGGCATCCGCGTCTCGTCGGTTCGCTGGGCATTTCCAGAGCTCGGGGAGCGGCATAGGCCGGCCGGTCCAGTAGCCCTGGGCGTAGTCGACTCCCATCCGGCGGAGCTCGTCCAGGGTGGCCTGATCCTCGACGCCTTCGGCGATCGTCTCGATCTTGAACTGGCGTGCGACCGCGACGATCGCCTCGACGACCTGCCGGTCTTCCTCGTCGCTGAGCAGATCCCGGACGAACTGCATATCGATCTTGAGGTAGTTGACGGGCAGGTGCCTGAGGTAGGTGAAGGTCCCATGGCCGATGCCGAAGTCATCCAGGGCAAAGGCGCAGCCCAGCTTGCGCAGACGCAGGGCGAAGGTCCGCGCCGCATCGAGGTTATCGGCCACCGCGGTCTCGGTGATCTCAAACAGGAGGTTCTGCGGCGGTCCTCCGCTGGCGACGACCGCTCGCTCGATCCGGTCAACTTGCCGTGGGTCGGAGATCGTCTTGGCCGACACGTTCACCGCAACGAGATAGCCATCCGCCGCGAGCTCGATCGCACGATCAACCACCCATTCATCGATCACTGGGATCAGATCAAAGCGCTCCGCCGCGGGCAGAAAATCCCCGGGTGCCACCAGATCCTCACCGCCCCGAACCTTGACCATCCGGATCAAGAGCTCAACCTGCTCGACCTGCATCGAGGTGAGGTTGACGATCGGCTGACCGTGAAGGACGAACCGATCCTGAGCCAGGGCCGAATAGATCAGCTCAGCGCATTGGAGGCGCTCGCGTCTGGAGCGTTCCTCACGGCGGCGCTCGGTGATATCGGTCGACATGCCGCAGACCGCACGGATCTCGCCTTGGTCATCCAGAAGCGGGAACCGCATCGTCAGGAACACGCGCTCCTGACCGTCACGCAGAGCCGTCTCCTCTTCCTGGATGGTCTGACCACCATCCAGCACCAGCCGGTCCTTGGCGCGGACCTGGTCGATCACGGAAGCGGGCAGAATGTCCTCGTCGCTGCGACCGACAATCCAGTCGCTACGCACCCCGAAGATCTGCTCGAACTCCCGATTGACGAGCTGATAGCGGTAGTCGCGGCCCTTGACGTATACCAGGGCCGGCGTGTTGTCGATGACCGAACGTAGGTCCCGCTCGCTGTCGCGAAGCAGCTCCTGGGCCGCGCGGCGTTCGCTGATGTCCTGAAGATGAGAGACGAAATACAGCGGCTCGCCGGCCTCGTCACGGATCACCTGCGCCCGAACACGCGCCCAGCAGAACGAACCGTCCTTACACACATAACGCTTCTCGCGCTCGAAGATGTCTACCTTGCCCGCGATCGCAGCGGCCACGAACTCGCGATCCCCGGCTACGTCATCGGGGTGCGTGAAGTCCCGAAAGGCCGCCCCGGTCAGGTCTTCGCGCTCGTATCCCAGCATCCGGCAGTACGCGTCGTTGATCCGCAACCAGCGGCCATCAAGGGCGGCGACGCTGATCCCGCTCGGGGAGCGGTCAAAGGCCGAGCGCAAGAGCTCGTCCGACGCCCGAGCGGACTCCGCCGGCGAGCCGCTGAGTACGACTGAGCCTGGCGCGCTGGTGCGTTCCATGCGATTGCGTCCGTTTACAGTCTCTGGCATTCCAACCGCTCTGACCGGATGTTCGTTCGGTTCGACAGCGAAACCGGGGCGTTGTCAAGGCGCTCGAGATGACTCTCGGGCCATGAGCAGTATCGGCAACATCACCCGGGGGCGTTAGTTCTCCCAGGGACTGAGTTGGGCCGTTAGCACACGGTCCTGGCCGCGTACGCCCGGGAAGAGGCGTTCTGAGACGTATTGTGTCCGGCGGGCGAGCGACCATCTGGTCGAGGTCATGACCGTGGCCGGCTTCGAGGGTAAAGCCGCCAGGCTTTGCCCGGAAACCCGCCGGCCGGGCCGGTAAGGCATGATGGGTGAATGCCTGAGTCCCCTTCATCGCGCAGCGTCAAGATCGGCGCCGACGAGCGCACCGGCTGGTCCTCCGAGCGCCCGCGCCGCGACGGCGCGCCTCCGCGACCGGCCAGCATCGCGGTGCGCTCACGCGTGCTGCGCCCCTCAGACCGGATGCGCTACTCCCCCGGCAGCCTGCTGCTGGTCGTCGGCGCCGCCGCGTCGGCGCCGGATCTGTTTCTGGAGCGCGTCTTGGAGGAGCGCGGGATCGCGTTCTCGCTGGCCAAGATCAGGGCGCTGCTCGCCGGCCGCGTTGCCGATGACCAGATCGAGGCCCGCTCGCGTGAGCTGCTCGACGCGACCGTCGCCAAGCGTCTGCAGGGCGGTCAGACCGTGGTGATCGCGCTCGAGGGCTTCGATGTCGAGGAGCGCGAGCGCTACGTGCGCATGGCCCACGGCCTGCGGCGCCCGCGCCACCTGCTGCTGATCGAGACCGGGCGTGACCAGGTGCAGGAGGACGAGCGCCCGGCGCTGGACGAGCTGCGCCGGGCACTGGACGCCGGCGAGCTTGGCCAGGAGGGCTTTCAGACGGTCATGCGCCTGGGCGGGAACGCGCTCTCCGAGCTCAATCGGATCGTCTTCCGCCCGCCCCCGCGAGAGGACTAGCGTCGCGATTCGAAATTCCGGGAGCAGTGGGTGCGGCTGCGCATCGGCCGTGCGCAAGCGGGGCAGGAGCTAGCGCATGTGTGGATTTGCCGGAGAACTGGCGGTCAGCGGGCCGGCCGACCAGGCGGCCACGGAGCGGATGGCCGCGACGATGGGCGACCGGGGTCCCGACGGCGCCGGCGCCTGGGCGCAGGCCCGGGTGGCGCTGGCTCACCGGCGCCTGAAGATCATCGATCTCTCCAGCACGGGATCCCAGCCGATGGTCGATCCCGACCTCGGGCTGACGATCGTCTTCAACGGCTGCATCTACAACCACCGTCAGCTGCGCGGCCAGCTCGAGCGCGAGGGCTACCGGTTCTTCTCCACCAGCGATACCGAGGTGATCCTCAAGGCCTACTGGCATTGGGGCCGGCGGTGCGTGGAGCACTTCGCGGGCATGTTCGCGTTCGCCGTCTACGAGCACGATTCCGGCCGGATGATGCTGGCGCGCGACCGCCTGGGGATCAAGCCGCTGTATCTGGCGCATACCGGCGGGGCGCTGAGGTTCGCCTCCACGCTGCCGGCGCTGCTGGCCGGCGGCGACGTGGACACCGAGCTCGATCCGGTCGCCCTGCATCACTACCTCAGCTGGCACGGCGTCGTCCCGGCCCCGCACACGATCCTTCGCGGAGTCCGCAAGCTGCCGCCGGCGACGACGATGATCGTCGAGCCCGATGGGAGGCGCACCGCCCAGACCTACTGGCGCGCGAGCTTCACTCGCCAGGAGCGCTACGCCGACTGGGATGCGGACGACTGGGCGCAGGCCGTGCTGGCGGCGCTACGCACCGCGGTCGAGCGCCGGATGGTCTCAGACGTCCCGGTCGGCGTGCTGCTGTCCGGGGGGATCGACTCGAGCCTGATCGTGGCGCTGCTGGCCGAGTCCGGACAGCGCGGCCTGGCCACCTTCAGCATCGGGTTCGACGACGTCGGCGACCGGGAGGGCGACGAGTTCCGCTACTCGGACCTGGTGGCGCGCGAGTTTGAGACCGATCATCACCGGATCCACGTCCCGACCGCCCGCATGCTCCCAGCACTGGACGGCGCGATCGCGGCGATGAGCGAGCCGATGGTCTCCCACGACGCGGTGGCCTTCTACCTGCTCTCCCAGGAGGTGGCCAGCTCCTACAAGGTCGTCCAGTCCGGGCAGGGAGCCGACGAAGTGTTCGCCGGTTACTCGTGGTACCCGCCCGTGCGCGACGCGCCGGGCACCGGCGCCGACGAGTACCAGGCCGCGTTCTTTGACCGGCCCCACGAGGAGATGGCCGAGATCCTGCAGGCCCCCTACCGGCTCGACGAGGATCCCAGCCGGGCCTTCCTGGACCGCCACTTCGGCGGGTCCGGTGCCGCGGTGCCCGTCGACCGGGCGTTGCGACTGGACACCGAGATCATGCTGGTCGACGACCCGGTCAAGCGGGTGGACAACATGACGATGGCCTGGGGTCTGGAGGCCCGTACGCCGTTTCTCGACCACGAGCTGGTTGAGCTGGCCGCGGCCTGCCCGCCGGAGCTCAAGCTCGCCGGCGGCGGCAAGGGGGTGCTGAAGGCCGCCGCGCGCGCGGTCCTGCCCGACGCCGTGATCGACCGCCCCAAGGGCTACTTTCCGGTGCCCGCGCTCTCGACTCTGGAGGACGCGACGCTCGAGCTGATCTGCGACGCGATGCACGGGTCCGCCGCCCGGGAACGCGGGCTGTTCGAACCTGCTTACGTCGACCGGCTGCTGGCCGCGCCCAACGAGTATCTGACCCGCCTCGAGGGCTCGAAGCTGTGGCAGCTGGCGCTGCTGGAGCTGTGGCTCACGCGCCATGGGATCTGAGCCTCCCCCCATCACTCCGCTCCCGAGCACCGCGGCGTGACGGACTCCCCGTTTCAGGCCACGTCGAGGACTTCATCCGCTTCTACCTCGCGCAGGAGCCACTGGTGCGATCGGTGCCTACCCACATGCTCGGCGACCCCGAGGAGCACCAGCAGGCGATCTGCCGGCTGCATGAGCTCGCGGTCAAGCCCCGCCACGGCCACGGGGGTAAGGGTGTCGTGATCGGCGCGCAGGCTGACCGCGAGGATCTCGACCGCCTCGCCGAGGATGTCGAGCTGCTGCCCGGGGGGCTCACGCTGGTCGCCTTCGACCCCGGATCGCTGGTCGTCAACTCATCCCAGAACGGCGGCGGCAAGGACACCTGGGTGATCGACTGAGGGCCCGCGGCCTGATCGCCGATCCGTTCCGGCCCACGGCCGAGCTGGGCGCCTGGGCCTTGGCCTTGGTGCGGTTCCAACCCGCACCGGATACTGCGCGGTCAGCAGATTGCGCGCGATCGGTGCGCCATCCGGCCGGTGCCGAGCAACGCAATCGTGGGGAGTCCCAGCTTCACTGTGTTCATGATCCTGCTCCTTGGTAGGTGATTTCGGCTGCCCGGCGGCCACGGCCACGACCGGGACCACGCTGCGAGCCGCCGCGCAGCAGCACGGGGGCCAACGCGCCAAGCGCCACAATGAGCACCCCGGCGAAGCCGAGCAGGCTCACCCGAGCGCTCAGGTACTGGGTGGCGATCCCGAGTCCGAGGATCGGGCCCGCGAGTCCGAGATAGGAGGCGAGGAAGAAGGTGGCCAGCGCCTCGGCCCGGGCTTCCGGCGGCGCCAGATCCAGGACCGTGTTGATGCCTCCCTTGAAGATGACACCGGCGCCGGCACCGCACAGCACGCCGCCGGCGAGGAGCGCCGGGAGGCTGGCCAGCCAGGTCGCAGCACTGACCAGCGCAAGTCCGGCGGGCAGCATCGCGATGCCGACCCCTGACAGCGCTCGCGCGTCCAGCCGGGCCAGCAGCGACTGGGCCACCGCGCCGGCGGCGAAGACGAGGAACGCCGCCGCGCCGGCCAGCGCGTGTGAGCGATAACCGAGCGTGCCAGCGAGAAAGCCCGGTGCGAGCGAGGTGAACAGGCCGAAGACGGCCAGGGCAACGGACCCGCCGGCGGCGGCGGCGAAGAAGGCGCGCCGCCCGGCGGGCGGGACGGAGATCCGCTGTGTGCGATACCGCGGGCGCTCGCTCACCCCGGCGGTCTCGGGCAACAGCACCACGGCCAGGGCCAGCGCGAGCGCCAGGGTCCCGAAGGCGACGTAGGAAAGGACCAGCGGATCGGGCAGGAACTGCGCCAGCAGACCGGCCGCGAGCGGACCGAGGCCGATCCCGCCGAGGTTGGCGGCGGTCGCGACGAGCTCGGCGCGGCGCGGAGACGAGCGCGGGCCCCGGGCGGCGTGGAGCTCGGCGAGGTAGGCGGTGGCGGTAGCGGTCACCACGCCCACTGACAGACCAGACAGCACGCGTGCCACCAGCAGGCCCGGCAGCGCCGGCCAGACGGCGAACACGCCGGCGCTGAACGCGCTGAGCGCGATCGCCGGCACGAGCACCCGCCGCCGGCCGAACCAGTCGGAGATGTGCCCGGCGAGGAACAGGCTCGCGACCACGCCCACGGCGTAGGCGGCGAAGATCACCGTCACGATCAGGGCCGAGAAGTGATCACGGCGCTCGTAGAGCACGTACAGCGGCGTCGGCAGCGCTCCCACCGCCATCACGACCATGAACGAAGCGGCAACGATCCAGAACCCGGGTGCGGGCGGGACCGAGATCAAACGGCGGCTGCGGAGACGGGCTTTGAGCATGAACTCAGTCTGGCGGCCTGGCTTCAGCATGTCCAACGCAGAAACTTGCTGAGCTTCAGCAATAATGTTCATAAATGGAATTACGTCAGCTTGAGCATTTCGTCGCTGTGGCCGAGGAGCGGAGCTTCACGCGCGCGGCGCAGCGCCTGCATCTCGTCCAGTCGGCGGTGTCGGCCTCGATCCGCACGCTGGAGCGCGATCTGGAGGCGGAGCTGCTCAGCCGCACGACCCAGCGCGTCGCGCTCACCGACGCGGGCGCGACACTGCTGCCGCAGGCCCGCCGGATTCTTGCCGAGGTAGCCGCGGCCCAGGATCTCGTCGCCGACGTCCGCGGCGGGCTGCGCGGCAGCCTGACGATCGGCACGATGCAGGCGCTCAGCGCGGGACCGATCGACGTCCCCGGGCTGCTCGGCCGGCTTCGTGTCTCCCATCCGCGGCTGCAGATCCGCCTTCGCTACGCCGACGGCGGATCCTCAGAGCTCGCCGAGCACCTGCGCGACGGGCGCGTCGACGTGGCGATCGTATCGCTGCCCGACCAGCATCCGGCGGGGATCTCGCTGACGGGGCTGACCAGCGAGCCGATGGCGCTTGTGTGCCCGCCCGGGCACAGGCTCGCCGGGCGCAGATCCGTCCGCCTGTCCGAGCTGGGCGAGGTCCCCTTCATCGAGCACCCCGCCGGATGGGGCACGCGGATGTCGGTCGACCGGGCGTTTGCCGCCGCCGGGATCGAGCGCCAGGTCGCCTTCGAGGTCGCAGACACGCCCAGCGTGATCAACCTCGTGCGCAACGGCCTCGGTCTGGCGTTCCTGCCGCGCTCGCTCGTCGCCGGCTCCGACGACGTGCGCTTCGTCGCTCTGCGCGGCCGGGCACCCGTGTGGGAGGTTTCGCTGGCCCTGCCGTCAAACCGGCCCGTGGGTGCAGCGGCGCGGGCGTTCTCGGAGCTCGCGGGCGCAGCCGCTCGGACTGACAGCGTTCCTCCGAGCGCTCAACGCGTCTTGCCGGTCACCCGTTGAAGCAGCCAGCGGAGCGCGTAGAGAGCTCGATCTAGCAGCGTGCGGTCGGCCAGCGGGATGCGGGCCAGCCGGCTGTCGAACGCCTGGGAGTGCTCTCCCGTCCCGTCGACCCAGACGACGCTGACGTCGTAGTCGAGGTCGGCGTCCAGAGGGCGACGTAGCTTGAGGCTTCCCGCCAGCGCATGAAGAACCAGTACTGGACCCAGAACCGCTTCTCGGCAGTGCCGTCCTGCGCCAGGTGTCCGTAGACGACGTCGGCCATCTCAGGATGCTCGCGCTCAATCTGGCGCGCCTGCGCCCGGTAGTCGTGGTGCGCTTCAGGAAACGAGATGTGATCGCCGGCCGCGTGAGGCTCTCCGTTGCGGTAGCCGGCGGCGGTGAAGAACCCGCTGTTCAGATCTGACTCGCCGGATCCCGCCACCGCGATCGGCGTTCCGTCCGCACGGCACAGCGTGACCCACGGGTCATCGAGCATCTCGCTGACGCTGGCGGCGGGAAACGCCTCGCGGGAGTCGTACACGACCTCCGGCCGGAAGCGCTGCAGCAGAGCGCGGCGGTCCTCGCCCATGGGCCCCACAGGCAGCAACTCGCTCAGCCTAGGTCGGCGATCAGATCGGCGACCGAGTCGACGATCCGTGAAGGGAGATAGGGATAGCGGCCCGCGTCCTCACGGGAGGTCAGGCCGGTCAGCACCAGGATCGTCTCCAGCCCTGCCTCCAGGCCCGAAACGACGTCGGTGTCCATCCGGTCGCCGACCATCGCGGTCGTCTCGGAGTGCGCGTCGATCGCGTTGAGCGCCGAGCGCATCATCAGGGGGTTGGGCTTGCCCACGTAGTAGGGCTCGATCCCGGTCGCGCGGCTGATCAGCGCCGCCACCGAGCCGGTCGCGGGCAGCGGGCCGTCCGGCGTCGGACCGGTGGCGTCAGGGTTGGTGGCGATGAAGCGAGCGCCCGCGGACACCAGGCGGATCGCCTGGGTGATCCGCTCAAAGCTGTACGTGCGGGTCTCGCCGAGCACGACGTAGTCGGGCTCGCGCTCGGTCAGCGTGTAGCCGGCCTGGTGCAGCGCGGTCGTCAGCCCCGCCTCCCCGATCACGAACGCCGAGCCGCCGGGGCGCTGGTTCTCCAAGAAGCGCGCGGTGGCCAGCGCTGAGGTCCAGATCGACTCCTCGGGCACCTCCAGACCCGCAATCCGCAGCCGGGCGGCGAGGTCTCGGCGGGTGTACATGGAGTTGTTGGTCAGCATCAGGAACGGCGCGCCCAGCTCCCGCAGGCGAGCGACGAACTGGTCGGCGCCCGGGATCGGGTGCTCCTCGCGCACGAGCACGCCGTCCATATCCATCAGCCACGAGCGGATCTCCCGGTGAGACACCGGCCAAACCTTATCCGGCGCGGTGATCGTCGGATGTGTCGGTCTTGACACCCGTCAGCCGGACACCTGTCCCGATGATCAGAGGCGAGGCCGGACGTGAGACCGAGGGGCTCCCTTGACAGCAAAAGGTTAGGCAGCTAATCTTTTGATATCAAAATATATCTATCATATGACCCAGGCTAAGTCCGCTTCCACGTCACCCCCCTCCCGGATCGAGCCGCATGTGATGCGGATCGCGATCGTGGTGATCATGGGCGCGATCATGTCGGTGCTCGACACGACGATCGTCAACGTCGCACTGCACGATCTCTCCGGTGACCTCCACGCCTCGCTGGAGAGCATCCAGTGGGTCATCACCGGCTACCTCCTGTCGCTCGCTGCCGTGATCCCGGTCACGGGCTGGGCGGTCAAGCGGTTCAGCGCCCGGCGCCTGTATCTGATCGCGCTGGTCGTCTTCACCGCCGGCTCGGCGCTGTGCGCCCTGGCCACCAGCAGCGGCGAGCTGATCGCGTTCCGGGTGCTTCAGGGCGTCGGGGGCGGGATGCTGACGCCGATCGGCCAGATGATCCTCGTCAAGGCCGCTGGCCCGCGCAACCTGCCCAAGGTGATGAGCTTCATCGGCGTGCCAATCGTGCTGGCGCCGGTCTTCGGCCCCACTCTCGGGGGGCTGCTGCTGCAGGGCGTCGGCTGGCAATGGATCTTCATGATCAACGTGCCGGTCGGGATCGTCGCGCTGACCCTCGCGCTGCGCCTGCTGCCGCGCGACGAGGCCGGCAC
>CABEAW010000271.1_pt1 | contig 18439 bp, 17 predicted proteins | sample 3422111 | NCBI WGS metagenome assembly CABEAW01 (sample SAMEA5534326, study PRJEB31848) | metagenome | biome: tundra; feature: field; material: soil | place: USA | collected 2013-05 | depth 0.15 m | reverse complement strand
GCGGGAGCCGGCGGGGCGCTCCGGGCGGGTGCCGGGCGGCGATCTTCGGCCTGGTCTTCCTGCAACGGGGAGGGCTCGTAGGCCAAATGTGCGTCTTCGTCCGCGAAGGGCTTCTCGGGCGGCTCGGGCGCCGGGCGGGAGCGCCGGCGCAGGAATCTGCCCATCCCCCCTGAGCTTCCCGGCCGCTCCTCGGTCTCGTCAGGCTCTGCCTCGAGCGCCGGCTCGTCCCAGTCCTGCTCGTCCTGGTGGTCGAAGGCCGCCGGCTGCCCGCCGGCGGCCTGATCTTCGAATTCGAGCTCCGTCGCCGCTTCGGGCGCGCGCCGAACGGGGCCCAGCGCTTCGCGCTCGGCGCGCTCCACCTCCGAGGGGTCGGCGCCATGGCGCCGCTTCAGATCAAGGTGCTCACGGATTGCATCGTCGAGAAGACCCACGGCTTAAAAGCCTACTCGCCGCCGAGTACGTTCGCGGTCTGTGGCTCGGCCCTGACGGTCCGGTTCTTGCCCTCGTGCTTGGCCACGTACAGGGCATTGTCGGCGGCCGCGATCGGCTCGTTCTTGCTTCCGTCTGCGGATGCGGCGACTCCCAGGCTGGCCGTGACGCGAATGCTTCCGTCGCTGTCCAGCCGCGGCACGTCGAGGGTCTCGATCGTGGTTCTGACGCGCTCGGCGATCGCAAACGCGCCCTCGAGGTCGGTGTGGGGAAGGATCAACGCCAGCTCCTCACCTCCGTAGCGGGCGTCGACGTCGCGGGAGCCCTCTGGCAACGCGCGGGCGACGTACCTGATCACGACGTCGCCCTGTTGGTGGCCGTGCAGGTCGTTGACCGACTTGAAGCCGTCGATGTCGAGCATGATCACGGCAACCGGGTATAGGTAGCGGCGGACCTCCTCCATCTCGCTGGCCAGTCGCTCCTGAAAGCGTCCGTGGGTGGCCAGCCCGGTGAGGTCGTCGGTGACGGCCTGGCGGCGGACCTGGAAGTGCAGCTCCACGTTCTCCAGCGCGAGTGTGGCCTGCGAGGCCAGATAGCGCAGCAGCCCTCGATCGTCACGGGTGAACGGCTCTCCGGAACGGACGACGGTAATCAGGCCGTGCGTGCGGCCGTGCGGGCCGAACGCCCCGAGCGCAACCGAGGCCACGTTGAGGTCGTCGGCCGCGCTCTCACCAAAGCCGCCGCCGGTCAGTGCGGCGCGCTCGGCCTCGTGGATCAGGTTCTCGAGGTCGGCGAGCGATCCGATCCGCTTGGTCTCCGACAGGCTCTCGGCCTCGCTGCGGCGGGAGCTCAGGCGTCCGCGGTCGGCGCCGACGGCATCGATCGTGGATTCCAGAGCGAGCTCAAGCAGCGCGCGGCGGTCGAGGTTGGAGGCGAACGTCTCGCCGATCCGCCCGATCGAGATGCGCAGCCGCGCCCGCTCCTCATCGAGCTCCTCGAGCCGGCGTGCCAGCTGACGGGACATGCTGTTGAACTCCTCGCCGAGGGCCGCGAACTCGTCGTGCCCCTCGATCGGAACCGGTGATGAGAAATCGCCACTGCCCAGGCGTCGCGCCGCCTCCAGGAACCGGCCGAGCTGACCCTGAAGCGCCCGGGAGGTCAGCACCGAGAAACAGAAGGAGAGCAGCAGGAAACCCGCGATGAACAGCCCCGCCACGATCCGGCTGCCCCCGACCGCGCCGTTGGTCGCCGCCAAGTCCGAGAGCACGGTGACCTTCACCTGCGGTTGACCGAAACCGGTGAAGCTCTGCGTCACGAACCGGTAGCTGACCTTGTCGAGCTTCATCGCGCCCCGCCTCGGCCACGTTCTCCCGTCGGCGGCACGGAGAGTCGAGCCCAGCGTCGTGGTCCCCTGGCTCACGACGACGCCAAAGCCCGTGCCCGCCAGCTCGTGCGCGTACTGCGAGGCGCTGATCTCCCACACCGTGACCATCCGCGACGGGTGCCCGGGTGAGCCGCGGACGATCGGCGCGCCCGGCGCGATCGCATTGGTGCTGCCGACATCGGCCAGCGTCTGCGCTCCCTGGGTGACCACGACCCTGGCCAACCCCGCCTCGGCCGAGAGCCTGGCCAAGCGCGCGCAGTGCGCCGCCCGGGACCCGGCTCACGTCGCGGGCGATCGTCTGAGCATCGGAGCGGGCCGCCGCGCTGGAATTCTCGTAGATGATCGCCGCCGCGCTCCCCAGGCCGCTGGCTCTGGCGTCGGCTTTACCCTGCTGCTTTCGTCGATCAACCGGAAGACGAGAAATCCAACAGCGGCCATCGGCACCACGACGATGACGATGAAGAAGGTGGTTAGACGCCTACGGAAGCTCATCTGGCGGGCGCGACACGAGGTTATCGGCCGATTTCACGATCCACCCAAGTCCCGGGTCAGTGCTCCAGACCGGCTCGGAGCCCGAACCCTAGGCGCGGCTACACTACGGCCTTCCGCGCGGCATTTGCGCCGCTGCCCGGGGCTATAGCTCAGTTGGGAGAGCGCCTGGATCGCACCCAGGAGGTCGCCGGTTCGAGCCCGGCTAGCTCCACTCACAAGGAAGTCCTGCAGCGCTGGCGTTTCTGACATTCGTACGATCAGCGGCCGCGGAGCGTAAACGGGGCCCGAGGGTGCACCAGGGGTGCATCAGGATCAGAGCAGCGCACAAATGGGTCCGAACGCCCCCTCCAAGGCGAGCGCCCCAGCGCGAGCGCGGCGCGCGACCGCCTGCCCTACGCGACGATGCTCAAGACGTCGACATGGCTGGGCCGCACGATGCCGAAATGCCGCCGGTCGAGCATGGCCACCGTGGAAAGCCCAAGGCGCTCGGCGACGACGATCAGCCCGGCGTCAACGCCGCCCAGGTGCTGGTCGGCGTAGCGCTCGGTCAGCTCGGCAACGCGCGCCCAATCTGCCGATGTGAGGTTCTCGACGACCACTTCACCGGCGGCGACCGAGCGGTAGAGAGCGGCTTCGGCGGTCCGGCCGAGCTGGCGGTCGAGCAGCCATCGGCACCGCCGCCTTGCTGACCGCAGTCTTCGCACCGCTGACCACCTACCTCTACGGCCGGAAGTAGAGAACGCGCATGGGAGCGGGCGCCAAGGAGTCGCGTCGCCACAACAGTGTCGAAAACCCATGCGAGCTGCACTCTCGGCGGTCGCCGCCCACAGTGCCGCTTCGCTAAAAGCGATCTTCGTGGTGGGTGGCGGAGCCGCCGGGCTCAGCGCCGCGCTCGTGCTGGGAAGAGCCCGTCAGCGGACGCTCGTCATCGATGCCGGTGCCCAGAGCAACGTGGCAGCCGAGGGCATCGGCGGTCTCCTCGGCCAGGACGGTCGATCTCCGGCCGCCGTTTACGCCGCCGAGCGTGAAGAGCTCGCCCGATACCCGAGCGTGCAACTGCTCGACGCCGACGTGCTCCGGGGCGAGCGCGGCGGCGACGGTTTTGGTCTTGAGCTGGCCGACAGCGGTCGCGCGACCGCGCGGCGGGTCGTACTGGCCACCGGCATGGAGTACCGGTATCCGGCGCTGCCGGGCATCGCGGAGCGCTGGGGCCGGTCGGTGTTTCACTGCCCCTTCTGTCACGGCTGGGAGGTCCGGGGGAAGAGGCTGGCCGTGCTGGACCGGGGTGCCACCGGCGTGCATCGCGCGCTGCTGCTGCGCACCTGGAGCGAGAGCGTCACCTTGCTCACCGATGGTCCGAGCGAGCGCGATTCAGCGGAGGCGCAGCGACTTCACGCCGCCGGGATCCCGATCGACGAACGTCCTGTCGTCGGGCTGCGCGGCTCAGACGGGACGATTGAGGGCGTTGGCTTTGACGACGGGACCGAGCGCCCGCTCACCGGGATGCTCGTGCCGGTCACGTTGCACCAGCGCTCTGACCTGCCGTGGCAACTAGGAGCAGTGGCCAAAGACCGCGGTCCGCTTGCCGCAGACGCGATTGAGGTGGATGCGATGTTTCAGACCAGCGTGCCTGGGCTCTACGCCGCCGGGGCGTCGTGGTGCAGCAGGCCCCGTCGGTGGCCACCGCCATCGCCGCCGGCTCAACCGCGGCCGCCATGCTGGTACAGAGCCTGGCCGCCGAAGGAGAGAATCAACCGGCACCAACCACGAACTCTGAGAGAAACGATGCCTGACTCAGCGCCAGACGACCCACGGACGCCCGATATGACGATGTTCACACAGCCGTATTCGGGGACGATCCTTGAGCGAGGATGGGAGAAGGCTTGAACCCTCTGACGATGAGGTAGATGCCAAGCGACAGCTCCCAGGCGATTTCCGGCAGGGCCGCGATGGTCGCCGGCCCGGAGCCGTTCTTGTAGGCGCCGAACAGGATTGCGGTCGCCGAAGCAAAGATCAGGGGCCCGCCGATGAGACCCAGCATTGCCATGCGCCGTGGCACGAGGCCGGACTTGTACATCAGATAGCCGAGCAACAGCCCGGTTCCGAAGCCGGCACAGAAGGCGGGGCCGAGCAGGAACGTCCAGTCATGGATGACGACCAGCGACCGTCCGGCGAGGACCAGCGAGGCGCCATCTGCTGCGCGCGCTCCCCCAACGTCCTGGCGCAGGGTCACGACCGAGAGGACGCTGACGATGCCGATGACGATGACGGTTGATTCGAGGGTGCGACTTGCGACATAGCCGAGGCTGATGCTTTGGCTTTGCCGCTTGAGAATGGGATACAGCACGACGGCGGTGGCGATGTTGGCGATGGCGGTGATGATCTCGAGGAGCGCGCCGAAGGCGATGCGCGTGTCGGTGCCGGCACCGAGGATGTAGTTGTGGTGCCTCAGCAGGGGTTCGTACAGAAGCAGCGCTGGAATCGAGGCAACAAAGGTGATGATGAAGAACACCCCGCGATCCGGGCGATCCTTTGCTGCGCGACCGTCGGTCGAGCGAGCGCTACGGCTGGTGACTGGGCCGTCATGTCAGCTCCTGCGTTGTCGCGGCGCGGGCCGCTGAGGGTCGACGGGCCAACGCCGGCCAGCAGCGGAAGCCGCGATGACTACTTCGCGTCCTTGCACTCGCGGGCCGCTGAAGCGTCGGTGCGTCGGCGGCAGCCTTCAGTTGTGTCCGTATCGGCAAACTGTTAGGCCTGCAGGCTGAATGGCGGGTAGCGGTCGGTGATCAGAAGGAAGGCGTAGGCCGCGACGCGGTTGTGCCAGCGGATCACACCCTCGATGTACTCGAACACGGAAGGCGGGTAGCGGCCGGTGAAGAGGATCGCGAACCAGGCGAAGATGGCGGCGAGCAACGCGCCGATCGTGAGGAAGACCAGCACGATGTAGTGGGGGATCGCGAGCAGCCACTTGACAAGCGGTAGGCCCTGGCTCAGGTCGTGCTCGGCGTCGGGATAGGGGAAGTCGAGGTGGACGGCCTGCTCCTCGTCGGTGGAGGGGTAGCGGTCGTCCATCAGCGCGAAGTAGACGGCGATCCGGTTGCTGAACCGGGTTAGCTGCAGGTTCCAGTCATACCACCAGCGCGGGTACTTCCTGCGGAACAGCAGCATCAGCAGCACTGGGATGACGAGGATCCCGATGCCGCCGCCGGCGTAACGAGCGCCGGCGCCTCCCGCTTGGGCGCCGAAGCTGCCGCCCTCTACCGTTGCGGCGAGGATCGCGATCGGGATGATCGTGAAGATCCGAAAGACCGTGCTGATGCGGTTGAGGCCGCGGTCGGGATAGTCGACCGAGAAGGTGAGCGGGTAGTCGTGGCCACCGCTCGGCGGCACCCCATCGCCCGGCGAAGGTGCGGGCATCTGCCCTGAGCTTTCCATGCTCGCGCTTTCGGCGCCGCCGTTGGATTTCCTGCCGTCGGACTTGCCCAGTCAGCCCGTTGCGCTGGTGCCCGACCGCGGCCTGAAGCCTCACCAGTGCACCTCACGGCCGCTCCTGTTCGTAGGAGCGGCGGTTGACGTGAGGGCTCGGCGAGGGGTGGCGGCGCGGTGTTGCCGAGCACGGAGACGGCGGGGATTGGCCGAACGTGATCGCAAACTCGGGGATTCGCAGGATCGCGTCGTTCGTCACCCCGCGGCAGCGGGGGGGTGCAGCCAAGGCTGCTAACGCTGACGGCCGCGGCGCTTGAGCGAAGTACCGCGTCGCCGGCAGAGCAGGTCTTTGCCTGCACGGCGATCGGGGCCCGGCTAGTCGTTGAAGTCGCCGTTGGCTTTGATCGCGCGTAGTTTCAGGACGGCTTCGGCGCCCGCGAGTCCCCAGCGGGCTCCGGTGAGGTCGATTCGGTCTTTGACGAGGTGTCGGCATGCTCCTTCGATGATCCCGGTCGCGATTGGCCAGCCTTGGGTAAGGGCGGCGGGGTAGTCCAGGTATCGGGCTTTGTTGGTCAGGTAGTTGGCGGCGTCGTCGGCGTTCTTGCGCTGCGCTGGGTCCAGGTGAGCTCTGGTGGCTTTGCGGCGGATCGCGCCTGCGACCTTGGGGGCGTGTCCTTCGAGCACCAGGGTCGCCTGGCGGTGCACCCATTGCTCGGCGGCGGGGTCGTGTTCGGGGTAAAAGCACCACGCGGCGTTCCACAGGTACTCGAGTACGTGCACGAAGTCCACGACGATTGTCACTTTGACCCGTCACTCGAGTCAAACCACCGTGCCCAAACGCGGACAACGAGCACCAGTCGGAGCCGAGGCCGAGCTCAGTGTCGCAATGCACGAATAGGGGCCGAAAGCTTCACCGAGCGGGCCGCTGGTCAGGCGGCCCTTGTCCTCATTCTGGTGCCGTGGATCGGCGTTCCGTCAGCTGGCTACGCCCGATCGGGACTTTGGCCATGGGCGCGTCCAGGCGGGGGGACGTACATTGAACGGTGACGGCCGAACCACTGACGAATGGCCGGCCCGCCCACCTCGGGCATCAGTCAGCTATGAGCTCCTGTAACCGACGCTGTGAGGGCTCGTTGATGTGGACAGCCGACCACCAGACGCCGTCGAAGTCAAACCGTGACGCCATAGTAAGCCGCGTCGGTGTCTCTCGCCGTGAGAGCGATTAGGAGTTCCCAGCGGCCGCCAGCAAGGAGATGACGGCCATCGCGGCGCCACGGCTGCGCTTGGAGACCCATCGAAACCGGCGTAAGGCCCTCCACGGGCTCCTCCGAGTCGTACCCAGGCAGCGGAGCCGCGATGTACAGCAGGTCGATATGGCGAGCTATGCCCAGAGGGATAGTTTGCCGCTGCGGCAGCGGAAGCTTAGCCCGGATCGTGCAGTAGCGCGCGTGGAGTGAGTCTTTTGGGTTGTGGTGAGGGTGGGGCCAGTCGAGGCCGTCGTTTCGCGGCGGGTCGCGGTGAGAGGGGCGTCGTGCGGCAGCGCTCAAGACGCTCGGGTGCTGTTTGGCGGCAGGCTTCGCGGGGCGCGTGGCGCCGGGTGTGCGGCTGCTCGTCTCTGGGGCCGGCGGCCTGGGTCAGGCCGGTGGCGGGAGCGCTTTGAGGCGGGCGAACGCGATCGCGAGGTCGGTTGCCCAGCGCCAGTTGGCTTGTCGGCGCAGTGTTGCGCTGCGGGCGTGGAACGCGAGTCGGGCGGCGACGTGCAGCAGCCTCGCAGCCCGCTAGCCACCTTCACGCTCCGGCCTCACCACTCCGCTCAATGCGCCGTGGGCGACCCAGGCGCCGACACGATCGGTCGGTCGGCCAGCGGCACAGTCACCCGGCGAGCACGAGAGGCCATACCGGTAGCTCCAATCGAGCTTGACCAGCCTCCTGCGCAGGACGAGGACGAGGACGAGCAGCATCGACTTTCCGGCGCAATGCTTCTCCGCGCAGCAATGCGCCAGCCAAGGCGCAGAGTGCTGGTGGTGAGGAGTGGCAGGCCCGCCGGCGAACAGCCGTCGCGCTGCCGCCCTCCGCACAAGGCAGCCACGCGCTAGCCCGTCACCGCGTCGCTCCTTCTGGTGCCAAGCGGCAGTCCGCTCGACACGACGGCGTTCAGAGAATCTGAGCCCACGCCGGCGCTCGCATTCGCCCAGGAGCAAGCGGCCGAAATTGTTCCCCGGGGTCCTCCATTTGAGTGAGCGGCGAGAGCGACGGCGCGGAGAAACCGACGTGCTGGCCGCCGCGACTGCCGACGCTCGATCTACGCGTGGGCAAAGACCTCGTGCACGCTGACGTCATCGACGGTGACGGACATTGAAGCGCTCCGCACCTGTTGAGCCATCGCATTGGCTGCGTCTTCGCCTTCGAGGACGACGACCGAATGCCCCTTGCCTTCGCCGTACTCCATCCAGACACCAGAGACGAACCCCGGCATCTGAGAAACCATGGGGACTACCTGTTCGCGCAGCTCAAGCTGCGACTGCTCCACATCGGTGATCGAGACGTTGACGACGACGGCGTACATGCATGGCTCCTTTGGATCGCGGTTGGGGGGATCCTCGCGCACGACCACGTTGGACGCAAGGGCGGGCCGATGCCTGGCACGACCGCTCGCGTCGCTATCCCGCTGTCGGGCTGCGACGGCTCGCGCATTCGCCGATCAGCAGTCGCGCTTGAAGCGGACCATCTCATGATCGGTCGATATGAAGCCTTTTCGGGGCCTCGGCGCCGCCTCAGGAATGACACGGCGTCCGGATGAATCCGATCGGGGGTCTGGAGCGCCCGCTCGCCGCAACCCGACTCGAGCGTGCGCGCGGCAGGGCTCAGACATCGCTGCCCGAGCCGAGCGCGCGGCGGCGTGCCCATGGCAGTTTGCTCACGACCAGGTCATATGAGTCCTCGACCATGTCGCCGATCATTTTGGCGGGCAGTGATCCGTCGATGATCACGGTGTTCCAGTGACGCTTGTTCAGGTGATATCCCGGGAGCACGGCCGCGTGCGCCTCGCGCAGCTGCTCGGCGAGCGGAGGCTCGCACTTGAGGCTGACGCGAAGTGGGTTCTCGGCGAGTCGGGACAGCGCGAAGATCTTGCTGGCGACCTTGAACACGGAGTTCTCGGGGCCGAATGGGAACGTCTCCTCGGCTCCGAGAAACGAGAGGCAGTGATCACGAAGTTCCTCGGGGTTCATCGCCCCAGATGGTGACGCGTCGAGCCGCGCGTATGTCTGCAGAGCCGCCCGTACAGTCGCTCCTTCCGCCAGTTGCATCCTTCGCGCCTCGAGTCGCGTGTCCTCGGAAATCGCGAGGATCGCTGTCGTTGGTGCTATCGCGGAACGACTTGGCTGCTGCGCGCAGGGCAGTGAGCTCGGCTTCGAGTGCGGACAATGCGGATCGCCTTCGCGCGTCCATCCTTCGGTGAAGCACGTTAGGCCTCGGGATCCTCTTCGGCAACCTAATGCCCCTGACTCGCGCTCGCATTCGCCCACAAGCGAGGGCGGTCCCGGCCCGAGGGGGCGCTCCAGTGCCGGCTCTCGGAGATTGAGCGTTGTCGGCGCCGGCGCTCGCTGTTGGGCCACAAGCGATCGTGCTTGAGAAGCAACCGCCGCAGCCTCTCAGGGGCTCCGCGTGCCCGCCTTCTTGTCCGAGGTGGGTGAGTCGCGAATCGTCGCCTGGATGTTCTTGAGTTAATGACCCTCCTCAGCAGCAGGAGCGCCGCCGACTGCGGCGGAGACTTCTTTCATTGGCGGTCTGCAGCGCGCTCATGAGGCGGAGCGGAGCGAGCACGCGCGTGCGAGCAGCGCCGAGCGCAGCGCAGGGCTGATTTCGAAGAGCAACAGTTGCCCGCCGTGGCCGTAGTCAGACGCGCGCACGATCCGGTCCCGTACCCGGTCGTGTTTAGCCCGGAACGGCGACGACGTCGACCGACACTCGGAGGCTCTCCGTCTTGCCCGCGGTGTAGATCACGCCGCTCATCGGCGGCACGTCGCCGTAATCACGTCCGTAGGCCGTCACGACGTAGCGGTTGTTCGCGAGTCGGTTGTTGGTCGGATCGACGTCCAGCCAGCCGGCTTGGGGTACGAGCACCGACATCCACGCGTGAGAGGCGTCGGCGCCCTTCAGCTTCGGGCGATCTGGTGGAGGGTCGGTCTCCAGATAGCCGCTCACGTAGCGTGCCGGGAGCCCGATCGAACGTAGGCAGGCAATGCCGACGTGGGCGAAGTCCTGGCAAACGCCCTTTCGTTGCGCGAACACCTCGTCCAGTGGGGTCCTTACCGATGTCGATCCCGACTCGTACTCGAAGTCCGCGTGGATGCGATGGCAGATGTCCGTGACGGCGTCCAGCACGGGGCGGCCTGGCGTGAATGTCGTGGCCGCGTAGTCGGCGAAGGCCCCAGACGACTGCACGAGCGGCGAGTTGAGCACATATTGCACAGCGTCAAGAGGGTCAAGCCCTTGCCCGTCGCGCACCGCATCACGGGCTTGCTCCCAAGGCCGGTCGCCGAACAGCGACAGCCCGTCCCGGCGATCCTCGACCGCGACGATGCTCGTCGCGGTCACAGTCAGAGCTCGGTGGGGGCAGTGGATCGCGAGGTAGGACACCCGGTTGCCGAAATAATCCAGCCGCTCCCGGTAGTCGTCCGGGATCGGGTCGACGACCACCTCGGCCGTGTGACAGCGCTGTCCGGGCAGGTTGCGGGGAAGCAGGTGCAACTGACCGTAGCTGTCCGAGACATCAGCCTCGTAGCGGTACTCGGTCCGATGTGTCACTTCGTAGCGGACAGCCATCGCTTTCGCTCCCTATTCCTTGGCGTTTCGGGATGCGCGCGAGTCGTCGGGTCCGACAAGCGACCAGCGCGGCAGAAGGTGGACGAAGTGGGCTCGGTCGACGGCATCAGCGGCCTCCAGCAGCTTGCCGCGCAGCGATAGCAGGACCGCCTCGAGCGCGGGGCGGTGACCGGACTCGTCCTGCTCGGCGAGCGCCTTGGTGTCGGCGAGGCGCAGCGACGTGGAAGCCTCCAGCAGGAGTCGCTGCTCCTCTCGGAGCCGACGATGGGGTCCGACTGGGAGGCGGTCGAGGTCGTCTGCCAGCCGGTCGAGCCCGAACACAAGCGATCGAGGGTTGCCGTCGTCGAGCAGCAGCAGGTCGAGCAGCGTCTCGAGCTGTGCGTGGGAGCGGTAGCGGCGGCGGTAGGTGATGATGCTCTCTGCCACCGTCAGCACCGACTCAAGCACGAAGCTGTCGGTGGCGGTTCCCCGCGCATCGGTCAGCGTCGCGTCCAGCAGGGATAGGAGCTGCACGCCCCGCTCCAGCCGGGACCCGGCGTGCATGAATCGCCAGCCGAGATCGCGAACCATGCTTTCGTTGACGAGGCCGCTGAGCGCGAGCAGACTTTGCATCACCCGCTGCAGCGCGCCCGAGACGACCGCTTGGGGATCGTGCATCGGTCCGTTGAGTTCGAGGATCTCGCGGTCGAGAGCGCCCACGACGAGCCACGTGTCGGCAGAGAGCTGGTCGCGCACTGAGTAAGCGCAGTCGAGCATGGCGCGGACGGAATGCGCGAGCGTACCGGAGCGCTGGTCGTCGACGACGAGGTCAAGCAGCTCGCGACCGGGAGACTCGAGCCGATGCTCCGCGCCAGCGCCCACAAAGCCCGGATACGTCGCCGTCGTGTAGGTCAGAGCGATCAGCAGAGTGCGCAGCGACTCGATTCCCGCCGGGTTGGCGCTGCCCTGGAAGTCGTTCCGGCGGTCATAGACGACACGCAACAGGCGCGTGATCGCCTCGGCTCGCTCGGCGTGGCGCCCGAGCCACCAAAGGTTCTCGGCCGTGCGCGACGGGATCGACGCCATCGGATCGACTCGCTCAACGGTGGGGCCTGAGTCGAGCCAGAATCCGGTCAATCCCTCGGGCTCGGATGCAAGGACCCAAGTGTCCTTGCTGATCGCGCCCGCCTGGTTCGAGATGCGTCCGACGCCGCCATCCGGAGCCACCCGCGTCAAGCCGCCCGGCATCACCGAGAAGGAGTCGTTACGGGGAACGGCGAACGCGCGCAGCACGCTGCGGCGAGGAGCCAGGCCGGCGGGCGTGAGCGTCGGAGCGCTCGCCATCGCCAGCGGCTCCTGCCCCGCCCAGCCACTTGGCTGGGCCTCGATCCGCCGCCTGTACTCATCGAGCTGCGCAGCACTCAAATCCCAGCCGAAAACCGACGTGGGCCCGGTGGTGCGCGAGATCGGTCGCAATACGAGACGGTTGATGTTGGCGAGCACGTGCCGGCGCCCGTCGTCCTCGCCGCACCACCACGTCGGGACGCTTTCCAGCGCCAGCGGCCGTCCCAGCAGGTGCTCGCACAGCCGCGGCAGGAAGGCCATCAGCGCCGGGTTCTCCAGCACGCTCGCACCGAGCGGGTTTACGATCGACACGCCGCCTGACCGCGCCGCCTCGACCAGGCCCGGGACTCCGAGCTGCGAGTCAGGCTTGAGTTCAAGCGGGTCACAGAACCAGGCGTCGACGCGGCGCAGAATCACGTGCACCGGCTCGAGCTGCCCGAGCGAACGCATCCACACCCGCCCGCGGCGCGTGACCAAGTCCGATCCCTCCACCAACGGATAGCCGAGATGCGAGGCCAGGAACGCGTGCTCGAACGCCGTCTCGTTCAACGGCCCGGGCGTGAGGACGACAACCCGGGGGTTCTCGACGTTCGGTGGCGCGACCTCCTGAAGCGCGACGCGTAACGACCGGAAGAACGGCGCCAGCCTGTGAACTTGGGCATCCCGGTACAGCGAGGGGAACACGCGCGAGATCACCGAGCGTGCCTCGAGCGCGTAGCCGAACCCGGAAGGTGCCTGGGTGCGGTCTGAGAGCACGAGCGGGCGCCCGCCGGCGTCGCGACCGATGTCGGCGGCATAGGTGACCAGCTGGTGCTTGCCCGGGACGCGGATCTGGTCCCAGGGGCGGAGGAAGCCAGCGTGGCCAAACACGACCTCTGGCGCGAGCAGGCGTCGCCGCAGCAGGTCGCGTTTCCCGTAAAGGTCACCGAGCACCAGGTCGAGCAGCTCGGCGCGCTCGATCAGGCCCGTTTCGATCGTCTCCCACTCGCGGCTCGACAGCACAGTCGGGACCGGATCCACCAACCACCGCCGCCCGGGGCGGCACTCGTCCTCGTAGGCGTTGTAGACCACGCCGTCCTGGTCGATCAGGCGTGCCGCTTCTTCCTGTCGGCGCAGCAGCTCGTCGACGCCGAGCTCGGAGAACACACTCGCCAGGTGAGCCCAGTGCTGGCGTGGGACTCCTGCCGCGTCGACCATCTCGTCGTAGCAGTCGGGGAGCGGCTCATAGCTAGCGGGGGACGGTGTCGGGACTGTCGTTGTCATCGCCGCAGACCGAGTGTTCGAGGAAATTCCCCATTCCGGCGCGAGTCCGCAACCTCGATCCTCCCCCGGGAGTGTCGGCCGAGGATATGTCGGCTCGCCCGGCGGTCCTCGGATTCGCTGGCGTTAGCGCGGAATCGATCGCAGACCTGCCCACCCGGATGGCTGACCTGATATGTGCTGTCGCCGAGTACCACACGCCTTCCGCCAAAGACTCGACGGTGTCTCGACGAGCAGCGCGTGAAGCGCTCGCCGAGCGCGCAGTCTTTGCGCAGCCGCCAGCGATCTGTGTCGGCTCGCGAGGTGATGGTCGTCAGCAATGTCCGGGTGGGGTGATCTGCCCGGCACGGACTTGGAAGCCGGTCAGCGTGTGGGGACCGAATGACGTGATTAGCGCGACGTCGATCGCGTCCCGGCCACGCCCCACGACGACGCGTCCGATCCGCGGAGTGTTGTTCCGAGCATCGAACGTGTGCCAACGACCGTCGAGATACGCCTCGAACCAGGCAGCGAAGTCCATTGGCTCGTAGGGCGGAGGGACACCGATGTCGGGGAGGTAGCCGAACACGTAGCGGGCGGGGATGTTCAGGGCCCGGCAGAACGTGATCGCGAGATGGGCGAAGTCACGACACACGCCCTGGCCAGCTCGATACGCATCGGCTGCGCTGGTCCACGGATTGGACGCGCCGGGCGCGAACTCAAGGTGGCCATGGACGAAGTCGACGACCGCCTGCACCCGCCCCCAGCCTGGCGCCAGGTCGCCGAACAACTGCCAAGCTTCATTGCCGAGCTCGTCCGGCAGGCAGAACCTGCTCGGCATCACAAAGCCCAACACCTCGTCGGGCACGGACGCGATCGGCGTCTCCGGAGCGTCCGGCTCGATCACGTCGGCCGGATCGGTAAGCAGCAGCTCCGCCTCGTAAGCGATCCGAGAGCTGCCGGAATCGACCACGAACCGCTCGCAACGATTCCCGTACAGGTCGACATAGCCGTGATGGTCAGAGCCGGCATCCCAGTGCTCGCGTTGCATCCGCACTCCTGGTGCCGGGCACGGAGCGACCTGCATCACCGCCGCAACGGATTGGGCGACGTCGAGCTCGAACTCGCATCCGACGCTGAGCATCAGCTCGCCCGTGGGGACGTTATCGTGGTCTCTCTGCGGGGTGGTATCGGTCATCTGTCGTGAGGATGGCAGGTACAGCGCGACGCCACTTCCGCGTCGACGCCAATCCGAGCCCCAACGCCCGCCCGATGCCTACTGTCTGCCGATACGGCCGGCCTGAACACAACCGGCCCAAAGCCTCCCCCACAGTCAAGCGAGGAACGCGTCACTGGATGCGGCCCCGATCGTCGTACCGTTGTCTCGGCCGGCGCGGTGGCGTAGTCGCCGTCGGGCAGACCGAGGGGCGCACCGCGAGTAAATCGCTGAAGGCGGCTCGGCCCGTCCAACCCGCGGCCCGGCTTGCCCTGGCCCCTCCCACACCACCCGGCATGCGGGTCCGCACCGGGCGGTTCGCTCAGCATTCCCGGAAACGGCGGTAGGGATCGAGGAACCCTTTCAGGCCAGTGGTCTTGTGCCAGTAGGTGTTGGGTAGCGCGCGTTGGAGTGGCCAGGACCCAGCGACACGCCAGTAGCCCTTCTGCGACGCTGCCCATGAGCGGGGCGTCGTGGTCGGGGATACCGAGCGCGCGGAGGTTCCGGTAGCGCGTTTGTGGACGCTTCCACTCTTGACTCTTTCCAGCGCACCTGTCTGAGCCTGCGGCGCAGCCACTTGTCGAGCTTCTCGAACGGCAGGACGCTATCGGCCAACTGAAAGTAGCCGGTCGATCCGACCGTGAAGCGGTTGATCTCCTTGACCCGCCGCTCGATCGAGACACCCCAGGTGCGCGTGGTCAGCCGCCGGATTCGATCCTCGGCTCGTTTGAGAGCCTTCGGAGCGACCGTCACACCAACCCTGCCGTCCCGGTAGCGGAAAAACACAAACCCCAAAAGGGGCCGTTTCACCGCGGGGGCGACCGCCGACTTCTGTCGGTTGACGCGCAGCTTCAGGCGCTGCTCGACGTACTGCGTGATGCTCTCCATGACGCGCTGTCCCGCCCGCTCGCTGGCGACATAGATCCTGCCGTCGTCGGCGTAGCGCACGAACCGGTGCCCGCGCCGATCCAGCTCCCAGTCGAGGTCGTCCAGCATGACGTTCGATAGCAGCGGCGAGAGCGGAGACCCTTGTGGGGTTCCTTCCTCGCTCGCGGCCACCAGCCCGTCAGCCATCACGCCCGCTTCCAAGTAGCGTCGGATCAGCTTGAGCACCTGCTTGTCACAGACCCGTCTTGCGACCCTGGCCATCAAAGCGTCGTGCTGAACGCGATCGAAAAGCGAGTCGAGATCAAAATCAACGCACCACACCGCGTTTACAAAACGGCCCCTTGATGACATCGGGCTTCGCCTCGTGGTGCAGACTCGCCCGGACCGCCCCGCCTTATACGCGCAGCCCACCGACGCCAACAAGGCCCCGATGCGCCATGTGTTCCTAGGGTCGCGACTTCGCACTCCGGCTTCCTCCCCACCCAGCCTCACGACTGAGCGGTCTCCATCGGCTTGTGGTTGGTGCCATCAACCTCCACAGGGGACTCGCACCCCCGAGCTGCTGGTCATGTCGCGCGCACACCGTGCATGCGGTTCTCCCGCACACGGCTCACCGACGTTCTTCACCGCCGGCATTCGGCTATCCCCTCCAGGCCCGGTTGGGCCTGAGCGTGACGACGAGTCCGTGGAGATCGATCAGCCCCATGCGGTTGTCCAAGAGGTAGGCCACAGGCGCCATCCCATATCCGCTGGCGCGCTGGTGGCGTTTGGCGACCAGCACCGGCTTCCCGCACGGCCAGAGAGGGCCGATCAGGCGCTTTGCAGCGGAAGCGAGCCGTCTGCCACCGTCGCGCAGCAACAGCAACCCAACAACAACACATGACTCGGTAGGCTCGCGGCGCACTCGAACCTTAGGGGGACAAGTAGATGAAGCGATTTGCACTCGCCGGCTCGGTCGTCGTTGCGTTGGGCGTCTGTTCGGTGGCGCTGGCCGCGAGCACGCTGAGCGGGACGTACAGGACGAAGGTCCACACGACTGCTCTGCATGGTTTCGTCAACGGCACCTGGACGATCAAGTTCAGCGGCATGGTCCCTGGCTCGAACCAGGGCTTGTACACGGTCACCGATAATGGCGCCGTGGTGATCCACGGGAAGGACACGATCAAGGGCTCCAAGATCAGCTTCAAAGACACGAGCGGTAGGGATTCCTGCCTGGGCGCCGGTACCACCGGTCACTACAAGTTCAAGCTGAAGGGCAGCAAGCTCAAGTTCACGAAGATCAGCGAGACGAAGAAATCCTGCGGCCAGGGGCGGGCGGTCGTACTCACAAGTGGGACCTTTACGAAGGTCGGCTGAACAACAACGGGACCGCTCGCGCGGCGCGGGCCGCGCGAGCGCACGTCCGGCCGGCGGGCTCGGGGTACCCCACCGACTCCCGCTTCGCGCGCACAAGCGGCGGCAAGCACGCGGCTCGTCCGACGCATCAGCGCATGTTGACTGGCGCAGGACGGCGCCGGAACGGCATAACCGGAGGAAGTCGTAGCGAGTAGCTGCCTGACGCGGGGATACCTTGGTGCAATAAGCAGACCACGCCTCTGGCGGACCAGCGGCCGATCGTTTTCGACGTTTGCGCTGTCCCCGGCCGACAAAGGAACGGTTGCGGAGTCAGGCGCACTTGCGGAGCGCGAACGCCCGCGCCTGTAGTCGCCACGGCGGTGAACGCCTCGTCCCGTCAGGTTCTGTCGCCGTCCTCAGCTGGACCATCCGATTTTCCCGCGAGGGGAGGAGTCGACATGGCCGATCGGGTGCTTTTCGTCGGCTGGGGCACGCCCGTGCGTGGACGCGAGGAGCGCGGTCTCGAGGTGTTCATCGAGGCGATTGGCATCTGCGGGCGCATGCAGCAGGAGAATCGGATCGAGAAGTTCGATGTGGTCCTCTTGGGACCGAGCGGCGACCTCAACGGCTATATGGAGTTGCACGGCTCAGGCGAGCAGCTTGGCGCCGTCCGTGAGGACGAGGAGTTCCGCCGCAACACGGCTGACGCCAGTCTCATTGTCGATGGCCTGCTCCATATCGACGGTTACACGAACGATGGTGTCGCACGAGAACTGGCGATGTATCAAGAGAGCGCCGCGCGCGTTCCTCAGAGCGCATAGCGCCGATGCCTTTCGTCTGGTGCATCTGCAACTAGCGGTCAGGACGCGGCCGATCGCCCAGCGATCCTTGGAGCCGGCCTTGGAGCCGACGACGTCGGGCGAGCAGCCGCCGGTTCCCTTGCAGGAACGGCGCTCGGAGAACCCGCTCTGCCGGTGGCGAACCCGCCACACGCGGACATCGACCTCGCTGCGACCATGAGCTCGGCACCACCGCTCCATGTGACGAGCAGAGTTCTCGCGGGAACACGCGATTGCGCGGAGTGACTGCCAGGTCACACGCGTAGGCTTCGGGAATGAGCGGGAGCGTTGCCGCCGCACGGATCTAGCAGCTGTGACCATCGATCCGGCAGGACTACGCCAAACCGATCCCATATCAGTCGATTGAGGTGCCGACATGATTGTCATGTTTCTGCCCGTCGCCCTAGGCCGGGCGCGTGGGAACAGTTCCGCCGTGCTTGGGATCCCGGCGACGCCAAGCCACCTGGGTTCCAGCGCGCCTTCCACGCGCACAACATCCGCGACGAGGATGAGGTCATCTCGTTCGGGTTGGTCGACATGACCAAGGATGAGTATCACCGCTGGCGCGCTGAGGCTGACGCTCAGGATGCAGCGAGTAGATCACCTATCAGCATTCGTCGAGAGCGAGTCCGTATCCGGCGTCTACGAGGTGATCGACACCGTGGATGAGTGGCGGTCGTGGCGACGGGACCGACGTGCTCGGACCACTTCCAGCCGGGCTCGTGTCTCGCCCGGCCGAGCGCGGTGGATCCGACCGCGTAAAGCTCAAACTGGCCCTTCCCCAACGCGGACCAGCACCTCGCCCGCCCGATGGCGAAGTGGCTGGATACACGCGTGGCAGCGCGAGTGAGCGGCACGCTGGGGTCGGGCGATGGCGAGCGTCAGGCGCCCTGCCTCCCTAGAAGGCCCCCGACGAGCCGAGAGCCCATGGTGTCTCGGCTCGCGCTCGGGGTGACTGATTCCGGGATCAGACTCCAGGCAGCGACGTGAAGTCGGCGACGCCGGAAGTTTCTCCTTCCCGCCCAGGCCACCGGCTATAAG
>CABEAW010000241.1_pt1 | contig 19234 bp, 16 predicted proteins | sample 3422111 | NCBI WGS metagenome assembly CABEAW01 (sample SAMEA5534326, study PRJEB31848) | metagenome | biome: tundra; feature: field; material: soil | place: USA | collected 2013-05 | depth 0.15 m | reverse complement strand
GGTATTGCGTGCGCTGCGGCGCTCCGCAGGAGCTGGAGCTGGCGCTGGCTCGCCCGCGCCAGCGCACGCAGTTCGCCGCGGCGCCCGGCGAGCGCCGCAACGCACCGTGGATCGTCTCGACCCTGTTCCCGCGGTTGCCGCGGCACTCGGAGCGCCACTTCCAGGTAGCGCTCGGCGGCGGCGCGGTGCTGGTGATCGTGCTCAGCGCGCTGCGACTGTTCCCGGTGGCGCTGATCTCGGCAGCGCTGCTGATGCCGCTGCTGACGCTCCTGTACTTCTACGACGTCGACATCTACGAGGGCGAGTCCGTCTGGGCGTCGGCGTGGACGCTGGCCTGGGGCGCGTTGACGGGTGTCTTAGTCGGCTGGCTGGCCAAGGCCGTGTCTCCCGCCGGCCCGGCGCTGATCGACCGCTCCAGCACGGCTCACACGGTGACCGGCGGCCTGCTCCTGCCGGCGCTCGGCGTGCTGCTGACGCTCGGCGGGCCGCTGATCCTGCTGCGTGATCGCCGCTTCAACGAGACGCTCGACGGTGCCGCCTTCGGCGCCTCGGCGGCGGCGATGTTCGCCGCCGCGCAGGCGGTGTTGGTCGGCGTCGACATCCTCGGCGGCGGACTGCGACCGATGGGCGCGGTCACGCCCTGGATCCTGCGGCTGGTGGCGATCGCGATCGCCACCCCGGTGCTGTCGATGAGCGCGATCGGCGCGGCCTGCGCGGCGATCTGGCTGCGCCACCGCGCGCCGGTCTCCGACCGTCGCGCGCTGGGCGCGCTGGGCTCACCGCCGGTGGCGCTGCTGGCCGGCGTCCTGCTGGTGGTTGCCGGCGCGGTCGGCGAGACCTTCCTGCCCGCGGGCGCCTGGCTGGCGTGGCTGGTCGTGCTTGATCTGATCGGCATCGTCTTGTTGCGACGGGCGCTGCACGTCGGCCTGCTGGAGGAGGCCGCCGAGCGTGAGCTCGGGCCACCGGTTCGCTGCGCCAACTGCGGCGCGATGACTGCCACGCACACGTTCTGCGCCAACTGCGGGATCGCGCTGGGCGCGTTGCCGAAGGTGAGGACGCCGGGCCAGGACCCCCAGGCTCCGCGGCGCGGCGGCTACGAAGGCCGCCTGGCGCCGCGCGGAGGCGGAGCATCGGGGCGACGGCGGCTGCTCGTCTACGCCGTCTCGCTGGCGGCGATCGTGGCGATCGCCTTCGCGATCGGAGCGCTGGCGACGCCGCCGGCCCAGAAGCCGGCCTGCCAGCGCTCGGTGCAGTGCGGCGCGCCGCCGATCGCCCCCCAGCTGGCGTTCGCCTTCCCGGGTTACACGTCCTGGCAGAGCACGAGCCTCGGCTACTCGCTGCGCTACGGCTCACGCGACTGGCAGGTCGTAAGCCACAGCGCCGACGCCGTGGAGCTGCAGGCCGGAGACGGCTTCAGCCTGCTGGCCGTCACCGCCGTGCCGTCGGCCCAGGGCACGCCGGCGGCGCTGGTGGCCCGGCAGGTGGCCTCGCTGCAGGGTCAGCTGCTCGGGTTCACGCCCGATTCGGACCCGGGCGATCAGCTGCTGGGGACCAACGTCGGCCTGGTCTCCGGCCCGGGGCGGGCCTACTCGGGCACGGTCGTCTCACCCCAGGGCCCTCAGACGGCGGTCTCGATCGCGATCATGGCCGCCGGAAACGGTCACATCAGTCTGGTGGCGACGGTGATCGCGCCGGCCGACAACGCGAACGACAAGGCGGCCGTCTACCAGCGCGCAGACGACATCCTCGATTCGATCCAGTGGCCGGCGTGAGCGAGGGTCTGGCGATCCCCCGTCCGGCGCGCCCCGCCGGCGGTCGCCGAGGAGCCGGTGCTCACGCGCGCGGGCGTAGTCGCCGGCTGGTGGCTGCGCTCGCCGTCGTGGTGCTGCTGGCGTCGGCCGGCGTGGTCGCCGGAGCCTGGAGCGGGGGCTCGGCGGTCACCGGTGCCCGGGCGCTTCGGGCCACCGGCCCGGCGCCGGGCCCTGAGCGGGTGCGCTTCGCCCTGCTGCTGCGACTGCCGGGCGCGGCTCGGCTGCAGTCCGCGCTGGCGGCGCTGGAGAACTCTCACTCCAGCCAATTTCGCCATTTCATCGCCCCGGGCTCGTTCGGGGCCAGGTTCGGGCTTGACCAGCGGCGGCTGGCGGTGCTCATGCCCAGTCTGCGAGCCGCCGGGCTGAGGATCACGGCGTCCTACCCGCAGCGGACCGAACTCGGCGTCAGCGCCACCGTCGCGACGGTCCAGCGGCTGTTGCACGTCCGGATCGAGACCTACGTCGACGCCGCGGGGCGCCGCTATCACTCGCCGCTGGGGACGCCGCACATCCCGGCGGCGCTGGCCCGTGACGTCGCCGGTGTCAGCGGCCTGGACACCCGGCCACGCTGGCAGGCGCACGACGTGCCGCTGGGAGGCATGACCCCGATGCAGGCGGCGAGCGCCTACGACATCGCGGCGCTGCACGCCGCGGGCTTCTCCGGGCAGGGTCAGCGGATCGCGATCATCTCATTCTCGGCGTTCAATCCGAGCGACCCCGCCGCGTTCGCGCGCCAGTACGGGATCACCGGCCCGCCGCCACGCGTGATCCCGGTCGACGGCGGAACGACCGACACGTCGGGCGCCGTCGAGGCGAACCTGGACATCGACGTCGTCCGCGCAATCGCACCCGACGCGCAGATCCTCTTCTACGAGGTGCCCCAGTCATCCTCGAGCTACAGCGACGTGATCAACCGGATCGTCGCCGACCGGCGCACGGACATCATCTCATCCAGCTGGGGGCAGTGCGAGCTCGGGTTGTTCGGAAGCGAGCGCGCCGGAGACAGCCGCGCGCTGAGCGCCGCCGTGGCCAACGGTGTGTCGATGTTCGTGTCCAGCGGGGACTCAGGCGCCTATGACTGCCAGGCACGGGATCTGAGCGATCATCGCCTGAGCGTCGACTGGCCGGCCTCCAGCGCTGATGCGATCGCCGTGGGCGGCACCCGGCTGTATCTCAACCCCAATTACAGCTACCGCTCTGAGACCGCGTGGGAGGACGTGCTCTCCGCGGCCGGCGGCGGCGGCGGTTTCACCACCGGCGACCGGCGTCCGAGCTGGCAGGCCGGCCCCGGCGTGATCAGCTCACCGTCAAACAGCCGCCGCCAGGTGCCCGACGTCTCCGCCGACGCCGATCCGGGAACCCCCTGGGCGGTCTACGCGCAGGGTCGCGCGGCGCAGGTCGGCGGGACCAGCGCCGCAACGCCGTTCTGGGCGGCGTCGATGCTCCTGATCGGCCAGTACGCCGCATCTCGGGGAGCCGGGCGCTTGGGATACGTGAACCCGATCCTGTACGCGCTGGCGGCCAGCCGGCCGCGCTATGCGCCGTTTCACGACGTGACCACCGGCGCCAACCGCCATTTCCGGGCCGGTCGGGGCTGGGATCCGGCCACCGGCCTGGGCTCTCCGGACGTGTACGACCTGGCGCGCGACGTCGTCGCCTACCTGCAAGCGCATCGCCGGCGCTGACGGTGTACTCCACATGGCGACGGTGGACTGAGGGCTCGTGGGCTAGCCGCTGATCGCGAACTCGTAAGCTGACGCTGCACTCGTACGATGTGCGCGAGGCGTAACGATGCACCAGGTTCTCCACCCGCCGGCCAGATCGGTCCTCGGCGCAGCCGCCGTGGTCGGCGCGCTGGCGATCGGAGCCTGCGGCAGCTCGCAGTCCCCGCCGTCGTCGACGACGACCGCGGCGCATCATGCCGCCTTGCCACACGCGACCGCGCCCTCGCCTCAGCCGGTCCCGCTGCCCTGCACCAGCGCGCGGCTGCGACTCACGTTCGTCGGGACCCAAGGCGCCACCGGGCATCTGGAGGCAACGTTCGCGCTGCGTAACGCGTCCGGGACGATGTGCACGCTGATCGGATACCCCGGCGCCCGGCTGCTCGACGCCGCCGGACACCCGATCCCCACGCGCCTGAAGCGAGGCGGTGGCTTCTTCCCCGACACGATCGGCTCACCGCGCCGGGTGCTGCTGGCGCCCAGCGCCAGCGTGCGTTTCGGCCTCAGCTTCGTGACCAACAGCGAATACGCCGGCGCCCACCGCTGCGTCCAAGCGACAGCGCTGGAATCGGTGCCGCCCGGCGCTGGCGGCGCCCTTCGCGTCTCGCTGACGGGCGGCGGTCACCCCCGGATCGCACCGTGCGGACGGCAGCTCGTGACCTCCCCGATCTACGCGGGCTAAGGGTTCGCGACTGAGTAAATGGCGGGATCCGGCGAGTGGCTGGGCGTGGCTGGGGCCGCCCGCTCGTCCCGACAGTACTGGTGGTACATGAGCGCGAGCGGGTGGCGCCAGGCGCGTTCAGACGCCGTCGGCACCGTCAGTTACAAAGTCGTGAGCCCTAAGCGACGCTACAGGCGTGGCGGCCGCGCCGGGACACGGTCGGGCGTGCTAGCTCTGCGAGGGCCCACGGGGCGCCAACCACGAACTTTGGCGCTTTGGTTTCACCCCTCGGAACCAGAACGCCAAAGTTCCCGGAAACGAGCGCTAGTGCCGCGACCCCAGTGCGTGGAGCCCGGCCAAGCCGGTCCAGGGCTCATAGGGCGCAAAGAACTCGGACACGTCGTCCTCGGTCGCGCGCGCGTACGGATTGCCGGTGCGCAGACGACCGACGAGCTTCAGGTAGGCCAGGTCGCCGGCCGGCAGCTGATCAAGTCGTCCCTGCCCGGTGAGCGCCAGCGTCTGGACGGTCCAGCTGCCGATGCCGCGGATCGCGCGGAGGCGGCGCCAGCCCGGCTCGTGCTGCGGGTCGCTGAGGTTCACACGGCCGGCGGCCACCTCACGCGCGGCCCTGACAAGCGCGATTGCCCTGGTCTCTGACAGGTCGAACGACGCCAGCAGCGCCGGGGTCTGACGGGCGAGCACCGAGGCCGGTGGAGCGTCACGCAGCTCGCTGAAGCTGCACCGGCGCCCGAGCCGCCAGACGATCCGCCGCTGGATCGCGGCCGCGCGCTCGTACTCGATCAGCTGCTCGCAGATCGCCCAGGTCAGGGCCTCGAAAGGATCCGGACGGGCCGCGACTCGCAAGCCTGGATTGGCCCGGACCGAGCGTCCGATCAGCGGGTCAACGCGGAAGCGCTCATAGAACGGGCGCAGATCCTGGTCGATTCCCAGCGCGAAGCGCATCCGCTCGATGCCCCATTCCGCCGCCGCCCGGTCGCCGGCCCTGGCTCCGAACAGGAACCGGTCGCGCGCCAGCGCGCCCACACGGACCAGGACCGGCTCCCCGTCGGCGTGCAGCAGACGGTGCAGAACGCCGCCGCGCATGCGAGCGAGGCCGTCGAGACCGAGACGGCGCGGGAGCCGGAAGGCCCACCGCGGGCGGACCTCGATCCGGACCTCGATACCCGCGGGGGCGCCGACGGGCGGACTGCTCAGGGCGCTGCCGGCGCGCGCCGGCGCGCGACCGTTCAATCTCCTGGCTTGGCGATCAGATGAACGTCGACCAGGAACGTCCGGCTGCCGACGATCGGCAGCATGTCGATGGCCCGTCGCGTGGTCAGACGCCGGCTACGAGCGACCTTGCGGGCACTGTGGCGCCTGACCAGCGCGATCGTCGCGGCACCGGCGACGAACCCCGTCGCCGCCGCCGCGGCGGCCTGGACCGCCGGCAGCGAGACGTGCGATGTCGGCTCCAGAGCCCGCACCTCGGCGAGTACGGGCAGACCGTCGACCGTCTCCTCCGCGACGCTCGCGCCATACACGAACTCCTCGGGCTCGTGGCCGTCGGCGTCAGCGGGCGCGTCGATCGCCGTGCGCACTTGGTCGCTCATCGATCGCACATGGTGACAGCGCGCGCGGTCATCGGCAAGCCGGGGCCCGCGCGGTGCCGCTCGGTGCGGGCGATTGGCCGTGTCCGCTCGGGGCCGCGCCGATCGGGCTCGTTACGATAGGGCCGCCACCGCAGCTTGGTGAACGCGTGGCTCACGCCGGCGCGCGAGCCGGCGAATCCCCAGCGCCATCCGACCCCGAAAGCTATACGTGACTTCGATCGATGTCTTTGCTAAGGCCCGCGAGCACGACCGCCTGGCCCAACTCAAAGCCGCGCGCGAGCTCGACGCACTGCCGTACTTCCGTGTCCTGGAAGGCCCGACCCTGCCGGTGGTGCAGATGGAGGGCAAGCGGCGGATCATGCTCGGGTCCAACAACTACCTGGGCCTGACCGGAGATGAGCGGGTCAGGCAGGGCGCGCTGGACGCGATCTCACGTTACGGCACGGGCCTGACCGGCTCGCGCTTTCTCAACGGCACGATCGGCCTGCACATCGAGCTGGAGACCGAGCTCGCAGATTGGCTTGGAACCGAGGCGGCGCTCGTGTTCACCACCGGGCACCAGGCCAACCTGGGCGCGCTGGGGACGATCCTCGGCCCCGGCGACACGGTGGTGGCCGATTCAGGCGACCACGCCTCGATCCTCGACGGCTGCATCCTGTCGGGCGCCAAGCTGCGGGCGTTTCGTCACAACCGAATCGACTTGCTCGAGCGCCGGCTGGAGAAGGCCGCCGAGGACGGGGGCGGGATCCTGGTCGTGGTCGACGGAGTCTTCTCAATGGAGGGCGACGTTGCGCCGCTGCCGGAGATAGCGGACCTGTGCGCGCGCTTCGGAGCTCGGCTGATGGTCGATGAGGCCCACGCGCTCGGCGTGCTGGGCGCAAGGGGAGCCGGCACCTCGGAGCTGTTCGGGGTCGAGGACCGCGTCGATCTGCGAATGGCCACGTTCTCCAAGTCGCTGGCCTCGTGCGGCGGCGTGATCGCCGGTCCGGCGGACGTGATCGAGTATCTGCGGATCCAGTCCCGGGCGTTCATGTTCACGGCGGCCGGTGTCCCGGCCGCCCTCGGGGCGGCGCTGGCCGCGGTGCGCATCTGCCGCTCAGACGAGGGGCCGGCGCTGTTTGCACGCGTGCTCGACAACGCGCGCTTCCTGCACGCCGGCTTGACCGAGCTGGGCTTTCAGGTCGTGCCGCCGACCCGGCTGGCCGATGGGACCGAGGTGATCACCCCGGTGGTGCCCGTCGTGGTGGGCGATGACTGGAAGGCCGCGCTGTTGTGGAAGGGGCTCTACGAGGCCGGCGTGTTCGTCAACGTCGCGCTGCATCCCGCCGTTCCGCCCGCGGGCGCGCTGCTGCGCACGAGCGTCATGGCCACGCACGATCACGACACGCTCGGCCAGGCGCTCAAGCTGTTCGGCGTTGCCAAGCGGGCGTTCGAGGCCGAGCACGGGCCCCTTCCAGCAGGATGACTCGTGCGCGGCCTTTTTTGGCGAGGCCGGATGCCGAGCGGGCCGCAGCCAGCCGGATGACTCGCGCGCGGCCCTTTTTGGCGAGGCCGGATGCCGAGCGGGCCGCAACGCGAGGCGAGTAGGCGATCCGCTCTTGTCCAACCGTGCACAAGTGCACGGCGTGAGAAAAAAGGCGCTCTAAGCGCATGCTTCAACAGTTGTGTCATTGCTGTTACCGAGTCGTTGTCGTAGGTTCTGACGGGTCGAACGGTGGTGGTCATCTTGGTGCGGAGGGCGCAACAGGGGGGCAGTCCGCCTCGCCAGACGACAGCAGGACCAGAGTCCACCGACTCACACGGAGAGAGATCGCAGGACCGGCCGGGTCGCGATAGGAGATGCGTCGCGGGCTGCCGTTATTCGTCAACGACGTCCGCCGCGGCGGACCCAACTGCAGGAGAACTAGAGCTACATGACGCAGACCGCCTTGATGACCCCAGGCCCGCAAAGACTGCGGGCGCTGGAGCGAGCCAACGAGATCAGGCTCGCGCGCGCGGATCTCAAGCGGCGCATCGCCGTCGGCGAGACATCCGCCGCGGAAGTCATCCTCGTCTGTCCTGAGGAGGCCAGCAGCTGGTCGGTGGGTGACCTGCTGATGAGTCAGCGGCGTTGGGGGAGCACGAGGTGCCGGAAGTTTCTCTCACGCAACAGCATCAACGAGACCAAGCCTGTCGGAGCCTTGACCGAGCGCCAGCGGCACGTACTGGCCAGCCAGCTTGAGACTTGCGTCTCCAGCGAGATGGCGCTCGTAGGAGCCTGAGGACGCGCGTCGGGCCTGAGCCATCAAGCCGCCGGAACGTGCCCCGCTGACCCGCGGGGCACGTCCCGGAAGCGCGCCAACCCGCCCCAGCGAAGCGCACCCAACGCGCCGCGGCTCAGATGTGGATCCCGAGCGGCACTGGGCTGGTACCGGCGAAGAAGAAGAACCAGACCACGAACGCCGCCAGCGTGATCCCCGCGCTGACCACGAGCACGCCCTCCAGCATCAGATGCCCCGGGTCGTCAAGTCCCCGCGCCCGGCAATTGGCGCGATAGACGTCGCTGAGCTTGGCCAGCACGGACGCCACCGCAGTGATCGTCAGGACAACGCCGACGAAGGCCGCGCCGAGCGCCGTGCCGAGAGAGGCCGTGGCGCCCTGGATCTGGGACCCGACCCATAGCCAGAGCAGCGGCGTGCCCACCCAAAGGCCCAGGCTCCCGATGAACATGATCAGAACGAACAGGATCGCTCCGGCGCCCGTCCTCAGCAGCTCGCGCATGCCGGCTCAGAATAGCCGTCGGCAGGTGACGGTCAGGGCCGCGGTGATCAACCGCAGCCCCTGGCTAACGGACAGCCCGAGGAGAGCTTGACCTGCCACCAGCCCATCAGCATTCCGATCAGACCGAGGCGCGGCCTGACCTGCCACGCGCCGCAGCCGGGCTCACCGAGCTCACGGCAGGAAACGCGGGCGAAGCGGTGGGCGGCGGGATCGAGCAGCATCCGCTCCAGGGCCAGACGCTTCTCTGATTGCTCGTCGGCCCGCCGCGCGATCGTTACCCGCGCGCTGCGCAGACGTTCGGCGAGCTCGTCGCGGATGCGCTCAAGTTCTCCCAGATCCAGCAGCCGCGGCTCGCCCGCGGCCTGGGCCGGCAACTCGATGCCACCGATCGAGTACGCGGTCACGAACGCGTCGGCCAGCTGGCGTTCAAGCCGTGCGACCTGAGTGCGCAGCGATCGTCTCGCCGCCCGCTCGTCGACCTCGGCTCGCTGCTCTCCGAGCGCACCCGGCAAGTCCGGGAGATAAACCTGCGGAGCGTCCTGCGCCGGCCGGGAAAGCTCCATCGCTCCTCCTTTCTGCAAGCGGGTCAGATTACCACTCCCCTACCCCACGCCGAGCAGCTCGACACACAGCCACAGGGCCTCCTCGACGTGGATCGCCGGCACGCCCGCCACCCCGACGGTGAACAGAACCACGCGCGCGGTCTGAGCGCTCACCTGATGACCGGCGGCCAGTTCGCCGAACAGCAGACCGTGCACCCGGCGCGCGTCGGCGACAGCCAGGCGTCCGGGCACCAGCGCGCGGCCGCCCTCGCCGCCCAGCTGGTCGCCGGCCGCCGTGGTGCGGATCCCCACGCCGACGGCGTCCACGTAGCGCGCATCCAGCGCCCACACCGGAACGCCCGTCTCGATCAGCGCGATCAGAGCCGAATCGCGGACCAGGTCCTGGGAGCGGAAGCCGCCGTGCAGCAGGCGCGCCACGGCGGCTTGCTCGCTGGGGATGCGGTCGACGTCGGGGTCAAGGCCGATCTGGCGAAAGAACGACCTGTAAGCGTGCGGCAGCGCCTTGGTCCGCATCGCAACGACGGTCGCCCCCCGGTAGCGGTTGGAAAGTTCGCTCAGCCGCCGCTTGACCTCACGTGGACTGTTGCGCGGGCCGGCGTCGACCGTGAGCCAATCAAGCCGGAGCTCCGGGAACTCGGCTCGCACCCGCGTCTCGATGAAGCCCGCGCACAGCTCCGGGTGCCCGCGCTCACTCACGACGGGGCGCCGCCCACCACCGCGGTCGATCGAGCTCCCCCGCCGGAGGCGAGCAGCGATCGCACGGACGGTTCGATGGCTGCGGCGGTGATCCAGCGGTCGCCGATCAGGCGATCCCGGACGATCCCGCCACGGTAGGCGAGCTCGATCATCGGGCAGATCACCACCCCGTACAGCGAGCCCACCGAGCCATCGGGGTCATACGCCACCGGGATCGTCCAGTGGTGCGAGCGCACCAGCGCCGCCGTCAGGGCATGGCCGGCGTGCACGGCGACGGCCGCGAACTGCACCGCCGATGCCGGGAACTCCTGTGATAGCGACTGCAGCGCGTCCACCTGACGGGTGCAGGCGCCAGATCCGGCCACGAAGAACGCCAGCACCACGGGCGTACGCCCGGCGAGCAGGCAGAGATTCAGCGCCCGTGGATCATGGCGCGCCAGCGTGCAGGGCGGCTGGAGGTTGGCGTTCCCGTTCAGCGTCGAGGCCGCCAGCGGCGCCGCAAAGTAGTGCAGGCGCTGGCCGGGAGCGACGCCGGTCGTGCCCACCCCGTGCTGGGCGAACTGGTAGATCGAGATCGCCACGACCAGCACCAATCCGAAGATCCCGATCGCCCATCGGTACGGCCTAGGGTCGATCGCCAGCGGCGCCGTCGACGGCCTGACCCTGGCGCCCGCCAGACCGGCCGCCCGATCGGGATCGAGCCGGCGCGAGCCCGGGTGCGCGTCAGCGGTTGCGCTCGGCGGCTCGGCGGGCTGCGGCGGCTCGGCGGGCTGCGGCGGCTCGGCGGGCTGCGGCGGCTCTGGCGGCTCCGGCAGCTCCGGCGGCTCCGGCGGCTCGCTCACGCTACCCGCGGCCTGCGCCTGAGGCGCGCCCTCCCGCCGGAGGCCCACCGCTGCACCCCTCTGACGCGGGCGACCGCGTCGCCGCGCTCAGACAGCGCCAACACGGCCGGCAGCACGAGCAGTACGCCACCGAGCGAGACCGACAGGTCGACCAGCGTGACGAAGCCGAAATCGCGCAGCATCGTGATGCTGGAGAAGACGAGCACACCGAAGCCGGCGATCGCGGTGATCCCCGACGCGAGCACTGCCGCGCCCGTCGACCGGTACGTGCGCGCCAGCGCCTGCGTCAGATCATGGCCGGCGGCCTGCTCCTGGCGAAAGCGCTCGGAGAGCAACACGCTGAACTCGGTCGAGATCGCGATCACCAGCGCACCAAGCGTCGCCGACATCGGGTTGAGCGGAATGCCGATCAGGAACAGGATCAAGGCCGACCAGCCGGTGGCCAGGGCGATCGGGATCATCGGCACCAGCGCTCGGTCGGCACGCCGGAACACCGCCAGCAGCACCACGCCCACGGCCACCAGGCCGGCCAGCAGCGTCAGCAGACGATGTCCTGAGGACGATAGCGAAGCGTTGGCCTGCGCCGCCAGCACCGGCAGCCCGGCCAGCTGCGCGGTGACGCCGGGTGGAGGGTGCAGCCGCGAGCGCATGTAATCGATCACCCGCTCCTGGCGGGAGAGCGGCATCAGGCGGATCCCGAACGCCAGCGTGGCCTCACGATGGTCTGAGGTGATCACCGCCTGGGAGAAGTAGGTTGGGACGGCGGCCAGCAGACTGCTGATCGCGCTCTGGCTCAGGTGACTGGCCTGGCCGGATTGGCTGCTGGTGGAGAACAGGTCCGGCAACGACAGCGCCGGGCACAGCGTGGAGTGCGCGCAGCCCCGCTCCTCCAGGTAGCCGTAGTGCTGGAGCAGTGAATCCTCATAGCTGATCATCCAGCCGACGGTCTGGGGGTTGGCGACGTCAGCGCTGCGCGCGGTGACGTCGATCTCGCCCGACACCCCCGTGACCCGCTCCAGCGTCCGTAGATTCTGCAGCGCGGGCATGCTGCTGGGGACGAGCTTGGTCACGTCTGACTGAACCGAGGTCTGGGTGTCGGCGATCCAGCCGAGCACGGCGAGCACGGCGGCGAGCGCGATCACCCGCCCAGGCCTCCTGACCACGGTCGCGATCAGCCTGGCCGGCACCCCGTTTGGGTTGGAAGCGCTCCGCGAGGAAGCACTCCCGCCGGAATCACTACCGCCGGAATCACTACCGCCGGAATCACTACGGCCGCAAGCGCCGCGGCCCGAAGCGCGGCCGCGGCCCAAGGAGCGGCCGCGGCCCAAGGAGCGGCCGCCGCCCAAGGAGCGGCCTGGCCCGCGGCGCCGGCGCGGGGTGACCGACCGCAGCGCCGAGCGAGCGCGCGCGCGCAGGTCGTTGACGATCTCGCCGGCACCGCGCAGCGATGCTCCGACCACGCCGCCGTCCCGGTCGGAAAGCGCCAGGGCGGCCGAGCCGGCGGTCAGCGCGCAGGCCAGGGCGACGGCGATGCCGACCACCAGCAGTAACCCAAAGCCGCGCACCATCGGGACAGGCGAGAGCAGCAGAACCAGAAAGCCCGTGGCGGTGGCCAGCGCGGCGGTGGCGATCGTCGGCGCACCCACACCGGCGGCGCGCACCACCGCGTCGCGGCCGGACAGCGGTCCGCGACCAGCGCGGCCACCGTTGCACTTCGCCTCCTGGGCACGGGCTTGGAACTGGATCCCATAGTCGACGGCGAGGCCGATCAGGATCGGCAGCACCGCGATCGAGGCCATCGTCAGCGGCGCGCCGAGCAGAGCCAGCAGCCCGAAGGTGATGCCGGCCGCCGCCAGGGCGATCGCCAGCGGAAGCAGCCGCAGCCGGCCTCGGAACACGATCAGCAGCGTGGCGGCCATCACCAGCAGCGCCGCGACCAGCAGGCCGGCGATCGAGCCGGTGATCTCGCTGGCCAGGTCGTTGACCACCACCGGGATGCCGGTCACCGTATACCGGGCGCCGTAGGCCGAGCGGAAGATCGGCAGCCTGATCGCCTGGCGGATCCACGAGATCGCCTGCGCCTGCTGCTCGTCGCTGAGCGACGCCTTCAGCTTGACCTGGATCAGCGCCGAGTCCTTGGTGGGGAACAGGTAGGCAAAGCGCGCCTTGGGCTGGTTGACCCCGCGCGTCTGGTCGAACACGATCTGCGGGATGAACTGCGGGTCGTCGATCGCCGGGGTGCCGGAGATGCCCGAGTTCAGGTAGGTCTGCTCTAGTGTCTGATACACCTGCTGCTGCTCGAGCTGACCGGCGGCGTTGGCCGCAGCGGTCGCGCGCTTGGCGCCCAGTCCCCGGCCGATCGCCAGCTCGTAGGCGTTGCGCTCGGCCGTCGTGATCGACTGCTGGGCACCCGCGAGCATCCCCTGGATCTGGTTGTTGACCGCGGAGACGGCTCGGTTGAGGAAGGTTCCCGGTCCGTATACGACCTGCACCGCCTGGGTCTTCATCAGCTTCCCGCACGGGCTCCCCCAGCCGCCGTAGGGCGCGTGCGTGCCGGCCGGCGCCGGCGTGAACGCATGCAAAGTCTTGTTGGCCACCACGTACTGCCCGGCCAGGCAGGCCTCCAGTTGGGTCTCGGTGGCGAGGTCCTTGGTCTCCACGAGATCGGTCAGCGGCTCCTGGATCAGGATGATCACGGCGTCGTCGCCGAAATGGTGCTGGTCGTCGGCGGTCGCCCGATAACTCGCCGAAGACGAGCTGACGAACGTGTCGGTGCCGGCCGATGGCTTGAGGCCCAGCGCCAGCACGGCCCCGCCGAGCGCCAGCGCCAGCACGATGCCGATCGTCAGCACCGGCCTTCCGGCGGCCAACCGGGCCACCCGCTCAAACCTCTCCCGCACCGTCATCTCAGCCGCTCAGGCTACCTGCGGCCTGTCCGCCACGCGCTGCTGACGGCCGACCGAAGCGGCCATCTCAGTCCATCGTCAGCGGGCCCTCTGACTCCCCGGAGAGGAATTGGCGGATGAACGGATTGTCGGAGTTGAGCATGTCCTCCGCCGGGCCGGCTTCGACGATCCGCCCCTTCCACAGCACGTTGATGTAGTCGGCCACGCGGCGGGCGCTCATGATGTCGTGCGTGATCACGCAGAACGTGGGCAGATGGGCTTTCTTCTTCTTCTTGGCCTCGTCCATCATGTCGCGGTGGATCTCCAGGATCAGCTCGCCCAGCAACGCCGTGCGCACCGGGTCGAGCCCCGAGTCGGGCTCGTCGAACAACAGGATGTCCGGCTCGAGCACCAGCGCGCGGGCGAACCCGGCGCGCTTGCGCATGCCGCCCGAGAGCTCATTCGGTAACAGCGTCCGCGCATTCCCTAGGCCGACCTCGTTGAGACGGTGCATCACGATGTCCTCGACCTCGTCCTCGCCCTTCTCGGTGTGCTGCCGCAGCGGAAAGGCGACGTTGTCGAAGACGTTCATCGATCCGAACAGGGCGCCATCCTGGAACAGCAGCCCGAACTTCTTGCGCATGTCGAACAGCTGATCGTCGGGCATGTTCGGCACCGACTCGCCGTGCACGACGACATCCCCCTCGTCGGGATAGAGCAGACCGACCATATGCTTGATGCAGACCGACTTGCCGGTTCCCGAAGGCCCAATGATCATCGAGACCATGCCCTCCGGCAAGCCCATGTTCACCCCGCGCAGGATGCGGTTGCGCCCGAACGCCTTGTAGACGTCGACGAACTCGACCGCATCCGGGCGACCCGAGGGATAGACCCTGTAGGTGTGCCACTTGTACTCCTCGTCGGACGCCCCGTGAGGCGGCGCCGGCCGGGGCGGCTGCTCGTCCACGACCGAGACGCGGGAGGAGGATTGCGTCGCGGGCTGTTCCGCGTCCTTGGGATCCCACGACCGCGTCCCCTCGATCTCGCCGCCGTGCGGCGCGGTGCTCTTGATCTCGGTCGGCTCTCCCTCATCGGTCCCCTCGCCATGACCGGCCTCCGCGCCGGGAGCCTCGTCGTGGCGGTCCTCAGCGCCGCCGCCGTCGATGCCCTGGGCCTCGATCGGAGCCGGCCGATCGTCGGACGCCGCGGCGCTCGGCTCGTCAGCGATCGTGTCGGAGTCGGACGCGCGGTGCTGACCGATGGGCGGCGCGGGCTCGTGGGCAGGCGCTCCACCGCCACCAGCCTGCGGCGAAGGCGGTGTCGGATCCTGCCCGTCCTTGTCTGGGCCGCCGAATTTAAACAGGGGCATGGTCAGCCTCCGATTGGTGCCCTCGGATTGGCGCCCCAGAAGAGCTGGGTTCCGAGCATTCCGATGAGATGGACGGACACGATGTTCAGGACCATCGATTTCGCGGTGGCAGTTCCCACACCGACCGGGCCGCCGCTGGCGTTGTAACCGTAATAACAGCCGACGAGCACGATCACCACGGCCATGCTCATGGCCTTTATCAAGCTGAATAAGAGGTCAGGCGGATTCTGGAACTGCCAGAAGATCAAGAAGAAGCCGCCCGAGGACACATACCCGATCTGCTGCACGACGGCGAGGTAGCTGGCGAAGAAGCCCGCTCCGATCGAACACAGGTAGACGAACGGCAGCACCAGGATCGCCGCCAGCAGGCGCGTCGCGCACAGGAACGTCATCCCGCTGATACCCATCACCTCGAGCGCGTCGATCTCGTCGGAGATCCGCATCGAACCGAGCTCGGCCACGATCCCGGTACCGACCTTGGCGGCCATCATGTAGCCGAACACCAGCGGCACCAGCTCGCGCAGATCACACCAGGCCGCGAACACGCCGGAGTAGGCGGGCGTTCCCTCGCCGTAGGTGAAGTACGCACCCTCGATGCCGCACTGAAGGCCGATGATGAACACCAGGCCCCAGATCACCAGCGTCGAGGAGACGATCAGGATGCCCGCCTGCCGCAGCGCCTCGCCGAAGAAGCGCAGCACTCGCAGTGTGAGCACCTCGCGGACGATCTGCGAGCAGAACTTGACGATCTCGCCGAACGCCTCGATCCATCCTCGGGGGGTCGCGATCAGGTCGCCCATCGGCTCACCTCGGCCCGGCGGCGCGGATCGCGCCTGACGTTTTCGGTCGGTCGCTCATCGCTCACTTGATGATCGTGGTGATCTCAGGATGAGTCGCCAGCAGCGTCTGCGTGAACGCGTAGTTGAACGCGAACACTCCCAGGAAGGCGATCACCACCGCCTGATTGACGGCACGCCCCACCCCCTCGGCCCCACCAGAGGCCGTCATGCCCTTGTAGCAGCAGACGATCGCGATGATCGCCCCGAACAGGGTCGTCTTCAGCACCGAGCCCCACAGGTCGGTGGTGGAGGCGTTGTTGAAGAACGTGGCCCAGAACGGTCCCAGCGGTGCATTGTTGACGACCGTCGCCAGGATCCCGCCGAAGATCCCGAACAGCAGCGCGTAGATGTCGAACAGGCCGGTGACGAGCATCAGGGCCAGGAACCGCGGCACGACCAGGTTCTTGATCGGGTCCACGCCCAGCACCTGCAGCGCGTCGAGCTCCTCCCGGATCTTGCGCGCGCCGAGATCGGCCGTGATCGCGGTGCCGGCGACACCGGCCAGCACGATCGCGTCGACGAACGGAGCGAATTCCCGGATCGACGCGAGTACAAAGAAGCCGCCGAGACGGTCAAGCGCGCCGAACAGCACCAGGAAGTTGGCGGCCTGCAGGCCGGGCGCCTCGTATCCGAAGGCGACCGTGGAGATCAGCAGCGGGAACCAGCACAGCTTCATCGCGAACAGGAATTGCGCGACGAATTCGCTCCCATACGGATACGGCGGCCGCACGGCCGAAACGAGCGTCTTGCCCGTCAGGATCATCATGTTGCCGACCTCTTCCAGTACGCTCTTGGTCGGCAGGAACGCTCGGTCGGCGACTGCTCGGATCAACTGTCTCGCTTCCTCCCGGATCTTGGCGCCACCAGAGCGGCATGCCGCGCGTAAGCCTACGCGAACGATGGTCTGAAAACCAACTGGTAACCGTCGCAGCGGGCTTCGGCCCCGCGCGAGCCCCGGTTGGGAATCGTCGTGTGTTCCCAATCCGCATGGTATGTTCGCGCGCGGTGAGCTGGTGGAGACTGAGGAGTTGCGCGAGCATCGCCGGCGTCGCGGTTTGCCTGGCGATAGCCGCCTGCGGCTCGGGCGCGCGCCAGGATGCCCACGAACCGAGCGGCACGTTCAAGGTCTCGATCGCCAGCGCGTCGTTCCCCGCCGCGCAGACGATCTCCGAGCACACGCACTTCGTGATCTCGGTCCGCAACGCCGGGGCCACGATCCCCGATCTGGCCGTGACGATCTGCAACGCCACGTGCGCCTATCCAGCCTCACCCGGTGAGGGCTCCAGCGCCGAGGCGTTCGCCGCGGATCTGAACGAGCAGAATCTGGCCAACCCGTCGCGACCGGTCTGGATCGTCGACCAGGCGCCCGGGGCCTGCGGCTACAGCTGCAAGTCAGGCTCGCTGGGCGCGGCGGTGACCGCCTACTCCAACACCTGGGCGCTCGGCTCGCTCAAGCCGGGGGCGACCGCGACGTTCGACTGGAAGGTCACGGCCGTTGCCCCCGGCCGTCACATCGTCGCCTGGCAGATCGCCGCCGACCTCAACGGCAGGGCCAAGGCCGTGCTGGCCAACGGATCACGCCCGGCGGGCTCGTTCGCGGTGACGATCGCCAGCGCCCCGACGCAGTCCTACGTCAACAACAACGGCCAGATCGTCACCACTCCCTGAGTGGCTGTGCGCAGGCCTGGCGCTCGGCGCGGGCTCAGGCGTCGCTAGATGCGGCCCAGATGTTGATCGCCCCGTCGACGGCGTACTGGTCGATCTCCTCCAGCTCTGAGTCGTCGAAGTCGGGTGAATCCAGCGCGGCGACGTTCTGCTCCAGCTGGGCGACGCTGCTGGCCCCCACCAGCGCCGAGGTGACGCGCGGATCGCGCAGCACCCAGGCGATCGCCATCTGGGCCAGCGATTGCCCGCGCCGGTTCGCGATCTGGGCCAGCGATCTGACGCGCTGAAGATTCTCGTCGGTGATCAGCTCCGAGGAGAAGTGCAGCCCGCGCTTCACGCGGGAGTCGCGAGGCACGCCGTCGAGGTACTTGTCGGTCAGCAGTCCCTGGGCCAGGGGCGAGAACACGATGCTGCCCACGCCCTCGCGCGCCAGCACCTCCAAAAGCTCGTCCTCGACCCAGCGGTTGAACATCGAGTAGGAGGGTTGATGGATCAGCAGCGGGGTCCCGAGGTGGCGCAGGATCTCGATCGCCTCCTCGGTTCGGCGCGGGCCGTAGGAGGAGATGCCCACGTAACGGGCCTTGCCGTCGCACACCGCCGCATCCAGCGCGCCCATCGTCTCCTCGAGCGGCGTCTCGGGATCGAACCGGTGCGAATAGAAGATGTCGACGTACTCCAGGCCCATCCGCGCCAGGCTGGCATCGAGGCTGGCCAGCATGTACTTCCGCGATCCCCATTCGCCGTAGGGGCCCGCCCACATGTCGTAACCGGCCTTGGTCGAGATCACCAGCTCGTCGCGCCGCGCTCGGAAGTCCTCGGCGAAGATGCGCCCGAAGTTGATCTCGGCCGTGCCATAAGGAGGGCCGTAGTTGTTGGCCAGGTCAAAGTGCGTGATGCCCAGGTCAAACGCGCGCCTGAGCATCGCGCGGCTGTCGGCCAGCGGTCGATCGTCACCGAAGTTCTGCCACAGGCCGAGGGAGATCGGCGGCAGTCTGAGACCGCTGCGCCCGCATCGGCGATACTCCGCGTTGTCGTACCGGCCGGGCGCCGGAACGTAGTGGGTCAGGCCGAGCCTGGGGTCAAAGGGCATCTTTCGAGTATGGTGCATCGGCCGCCTGAGGGTGTTCCGGCCCGGTGGGTTCACGCCGTCTGGCAGAACCTGGGAAATTCGTTCGCGGTGGGCGCGCTCGCTTCGGCTTCGCCGTTCGGCGAACGAATTCCCTGACGGTTTGGCCATCGGGATAGTGACCGGTGCCAGACCGTCCCCTAGATTCTGCCGCTCACGTCTCGACGAGACCTGCTCATTTACGCGCGCGCCCCTCGCCGCCGAGGGCGCCGACAGGAAGGAACTACCCAACGCATGCCTCGCATCCGCCAGCAGAACGTCCTTGCAGCTCAGTGGAGTCCCAACGGAGGGGCGATCGGGGCACCCGATCTGACCGCGCCCGACAATCAGGTGTTCGGCGCCAATGTCTTCAGCCCGGCGATCCAGCGCCAGCGGCTGCCGAAGGACGTCTACAAGCGACTGTCGAAGACGCTCGCCAAAGGTGAGGCGCTCGACACCTCGCTGGCCGACGCCGTCGCGCTGGCGATGAAGGAGTGGGCGCTGGAGAAGGGCGCCACGCATTACAGCCACGTGTTCCAGCCGCTGACCGGGCTGACGGCCGAGAAGCACGACAGCTTCTACTCGCCCACGGGTGAGGGCACGGCGCTGGCGGAGTTCTCCGGTAAGGAGCTGATCCAGGCCGAGCCCGACGCCTCCTCGTTCCCGACCGGCGGCATCCGCGCCACCTTTGAGGCCCGCGGCTACAC
>CABEAW010000234.1_pt1 | contig 19440 bp, 18 predicted proteins | sample 3422111 | NCBI WGS metagenome assembly CABEAW01 (sample SAMEA5534326, study PRJEB31848) | metagenome | biome: tundra; feature: field; material: soil | place: USA | collected 2013-05 | depth 0.15 m | reverse complement strand
GCGGCACAGGCCCGCAGCGGGCGGCCCCGAGCGCCAGGAGACCACCATCGTCAAGAAGTCATCGCAACGGCGAAGGGACGAGGAGCGCGCCGAGCGCCGTCGGCAGGACCGCGAACGGTTGCAGCAGGCCGCACGGGAGCTGCTTAGCTCCGACGGTTGGGCGCGCTGGGTCAAGACACGCGATGTTTCACTCGTATTCGGCGTGCAACTGCGCCTTGTTGGCCTGGCAATGCCACGAGCGGGGGATCGCCCCAACGCGGATCGCGGGGTTCCACACGTGGTTGAAGCTCGGCCGGTGCGTGCGCAAGGGCGAGGTTGCGCTTCGGATCCTCCCGCCCGTTTCGGTGAAGGAGCGCGACAGGTCGACCGGCGCGGAGACCGACGAGCGGCGTGTGTTCTTCAAGACGGCGTTCGTGTTCGACGTCTCACAGACCGAGATCCGGGACGGGGCCGAGCCGGTGGCCCTCGAGCCGCCGCATCAGCCGTTGACTGGCGAATCGCAGGCGCATCTGCTCGCACCACTGGAGGCATTCGCGGAGTCGCTCGGGTACTCGGTCTCGTTCGAGACGATCGAGGGCTCCGCGGGCGGCTGGTGCGATCCCAAGCGCAAGCGGATCGTCGTCGACGCCAACGTGCCAGCGAACGCGCAGCTGCGGACGTTGATCCACGAGTGCGCGCACGCGTTGGGGATCGATTATCAGCGCTATTCGCGGGCGCAGGCCGAGGTGATGGCCATAAAACCGCCACTCATCTGGCGGCGGCGAGCGTCGGCCTGGATATCAGTGGCGAGTCGGTTCCGTATGTCGCCGGGTGGGGCGAGAACGGGGCGCTGGAGGCCGTCACCGCGTTCGCGGCCAGGATCGACGAGCTCGCCCGCCGGATCGAGACTGTGCTCGCCGCCGAGTCGACCGGACAGAGCGCGGCGCCGTGAGGCGGTCAGGCGCGCGGCTGTTCATATCACCACATACGGTCAACAGTCACCTGCGCCGATCGTTCCAGAAGCTTGGCGTGTCCACGCGGGCCGCGCTGGCCGCCAAGGTGAGCCAGGCAGCCAAAGATCACGCATTCGAGTGATGTCTCGGCGGGAGCGCCGCTGCAAACTGCGACTGCGACTGCGACTGCGCCGAGCCATCCAACCAAAGGAGATCGCATGCCTAGCGTGGCCTTTGCTGCACCGCTGCCTCCCGGAAAAAGCGAGCAGGATCGCAATGACATCGGGTCGTGTACACCCGGCGGCGAGCGTCAGGCCGCCTACGAGGCCTCGCGGGCGCGACACGGCATCACCCGAGAGGCCGTCTGGATCCAGCCGACTCCAGCCGGCGACCTTGCCGTCGTGTACATCGAAGCCGATGACCTCCAGGCGGCATTCGCGGGACTGGGCTCCTCGCAGGATCCCTTCGACGTCTGGTTCCGCGACCAGGTGCGCGACGTTCACGGGATCAACCTCGAGGACGGCTTCCCCGCCCCCCGAGCAGATCCTCGACTTCCGCGCCGCAGTCGAGGCTCTGAGCTAGTGTCAGCCGAGCGGCGTCGCGCAAGCGGCGCCACTCGGCTAACGGCCTCGGGCGGCCTCCGGGCCGCATGGAGGCGGCGGTGCCCCCATCCTGCCTTACCGCGAACACGCGGGGGCACGGAAGCGGGTCTCTGCCCGCGCGGGGCGGTAGTCACGGAATTCGCCAGGAGCGAGACCGTGCCCTCGGTCGCAAAAGACCTTCGATCCGCGGAATCCGCGCACGGCGTCTGAGCCCGAATCAGCGTCTCAATCGACGACATCCCTCTGTTCTGCATTGCGCCCGCAGGCAGAAGCTGCGGTCAAGGCGCGAATGCGCTTGCTGAGCGACGAAGATCTGCTGTTCAGCAAGCGGCCCGGAGCGGTCGAGCGAAGATGCCACGCCTTCGTTGCCATGGAGGACCGCCAGGCAAAAGTCGGCGAGAGTCCTGAGATCCGCGCAAGGCAGTTATGTTCATATGGTCATAACTCCTTTTAGGTTCAGTTTCCGGTTATGTTCAGTACAGCCGCCGCTGGCCACGTTTCCGCTGCTCAGCGCGAGATCGGTCCGGCTGGTGCTTGGCATAATCGTCCCTTCGACCGAGGCCGGCAAGCCGTCGGATGCCGAAGGATGAGTCGGGTCGGTGTTGTGCGGTTCTGAGTCGCGCGGTGGCGCCGTTCGGTCCGAAACCCGGGCCGCGTAAGGCCACGGCGCTCACTCCCCGCCGCGGACGTGGACGAAGCCCGACGTCGGATCTCTCACACGGCAGCCAGGAGCTGGACGCGAGCGGCGACGATTATGTTCAGTCGCTCACGGCCAGACCCAAGCGCTTTGCAGGGAACTCACGAGCTGAGAGATGCTCACCGGACATAACCGGAAAGTGGGCATAAAGGCAGGGAAGTCGGCGTCCCGCCAGAGATGCTCGTGGCAACCGCAGAGCAGGTCGCTCGTGACCGGTCACTCGCTTCGCAGGAGGTGGCATCGAAAGCGGGGGGTCTGGCTGTTCTCCCGTGATGAGCCTGGCGGGTGTCTCGATTATTGGCCAGGTGGTGCCCGGCGTGAAGGCGGCGTGATCCTGGTCTGCGGCTCTGGCACGGAACGTGAGAAGGCGAGCGGCGAAAGCGTCGACCCGGGGTCGTAGGCCTCCAAGGGTCGCGAGAGGGAGCGTGCCAACGGCGGAAACCGGAGGCATTGAGTACCGGTCGCGGCGCTCGCTGGCGGACCGGCCCGTAGTAGCGGTGAGATCCCTGCTTGCTGGGGTGGGGGTGGAGCGAAGGGGCCGGCTGATCAGGAATGTCGATTCGTTCAACCGGGGCGAGAGTCCTGGGAGGAGGCGAAGCAACATGCCAGGGCCCGAAGAGAAGTCGTTTGCGATTCCCAAGCTGATGGTCTGGGAGGCGTGGCGGCAGGTCAAGGCGAACAAGGGCGCGCCGGGAGTGGACGGGCAGGATCTCGAGGAGTTCGAGGCCGATCCGAGGGACAACCTCTACAAGATCTGGAATCGGATGAGTTCGGGGACGCACCTCTTCGTCGCCAGTTGCGACACCGTTGGCGCATTTGCGAGCGTCCGCCAGAGCACTGGTAGCACGGTGAAAGTAAGCGGACGTCCGGCGAACGGCTAAACGGTTTATGGAGCGGCAGCCCCGGCGTGGACGCGCTATCCGATGCGAAAGCGCAAGCGACCCGGCGAGGACAGCGGAGTCTCAGCGCGGCGGACCTGAGGCGCGCTGCTCCGCGCCTGAACTCAAAGTGACACTCCGACTGACGAGAGAAATCCGACCAGATCTCCGCTGACATCGCCACTCGCCTGGTTGGCACATCGGTAGGCGCTGAGCTGGACTGGTGACGAGTGCTCAGGCACGATCGTGATCGTGATCTGATAGCCCCCGCCGCACCCCGGGATGGACGAGCTCGATAAAGCCTTCGCGATGTGGTGAGCGTTGAGTGCTGCAGTCACGTGAGCAAGTTCGCCAGGCGTCGTGAATGATGAGGTTCTTGGTCTGCCGTACAGCGGAGGAAGCCCGGGCTGAGCTACGGTGATGCGAACGCTCCGCAACGCGATCCAGCGGGTAGACGAGCCGCCACCACAGCCGCCGAGTAGCAGTCCGGCCCAGATCACCGCTAGAGCTGTCCGCATGGGTCCCATCCCTACTCAGGCGACCAACTGCGCGAGCTCGCCGCCGAGCAGCGCGACGAAATCGAGGTCGTCGGGTGCGAGGTGCTGACAGATGACGCGGCTGACGCCTGCCTCGCGGAGCGCGCTCAACTGCTCCGCCACCTGCTCAACGACGCCGATAACCCACCCTGGCGGACGCTCCGCCAGCATCTCGTCGGGCCCGTCCCAGCGCACTCGGGCTACCCGCCTGACCCGATCTTGCAGGTCGCTCTCATCAGCGCCGGCGATTACCGCCGTCATGATCGAGAACGGGATCGGCTCGCGACCAACACGTTCGCAGGCTGCCACGACCCGCTCACGCCGTTCACGTGCATCCGAGACTGTCGGGTAGACCGTGTTGTATTCGTCCGCGAACCGAGCAGCCAGCGCGCAACTCCGCAGTCCCGCATTCCCGCCCATGATCAGCGGCGGGTGGGGCCGCTGGACGGGCTTCGGCTCGGCGTCCAGGTCGTGTAGGTGGTAATGGTCGCCTTGAAACGAGAACGGTCCGTCGGACCAGTTCCCGAGCACGACCTGAAGCTGCTCTTCGAGCAAGTCCATCCGCGTCCGAATGTCCGGGAACGGAAAACCGTACGCCGCGTGCTCGCGCTCGTTCCAGCCGGCGCCGAGTCCCAGCTCAATTCTTCCGCCCGAGATCTGGTCTGCTGTGGTGACGAGCTTGGCGAGCGTAGAGGGATGACGGAATGTTGCCGGAGAGACCATCGTGCCGAGCCGCAGCGTCGAGGTCACCGCGGCGAGCGCGTTGAGCGTCCCCCATGCGTCAAGCGATCCGCGCTCCGGGTGCACGCTGTCGAGGTAGTGGTCAGACCGGAACAACGCCGGAATGGAATGCCGTTCGCAAGCCAGCGCGAGCGCCTGCCATTGACGCCAAGTCACGCCCTCCTGTCCCTCGATCATCAAGCACAGGTCCATCGCATCAACAATAGGCTCGGGCGCAAGAGCTCAATCTGGATGTGCAGTTCAGCCGAACCCTCCGAGCAGGAGTCCGAGACGTCAGTGTCGCTCCGGGAATACGCCGCTCACGCAGCGGACACTGGTAGCTGCCCGGGGCGGGGATGGGTCCGGGCCCTGTCACGGCACCCGGCACCGGCGCGGGGGCCTTGGTGATGAGGATCTGCCCAATGCGGGCCGCGACCGTGTGGTCCACGTGCTCGATGCCGCGCCACTGGGCCCCTAGCAGGAAGAGCGTCGTGCGGTCCGGGCCGCGGAGCATGGCGGCGAAGATTACGCGGTCGTGCTCGATCCGGCCCAGTACCTCGCCGCCCTCGCGGATCCGGACGACGGCCTCCGGCGCATCGTCACGGCCCGTGTGTTCACGTGTGTCCGCTGTCTCGACCCAGACGGCGCCGTCGGCGTCCATGCAGGCCAGGGAAGCGTTATCGGCCGTGGGGGAATGTTCTTCATCCTCCGGCCCGGAATCGATCTCCAGTCGCCGGCACTCGAGCAAGCCGCCCGCGCCTGCGGGCTGCGGGGGCCGTGACCAGCGGCAAGCCGTGTGGCCCCAAGCACCGAGCGCGACAGAGTGTTTCCCGGCTACGCACCCCGACACTGCCGGGAGAAGATCTAACGGACGTCGTGCTCCCAGCGCACCGATGGGGCTCAACCAAAGCGAGCGAGAGGCCGCCTAGTGCTTCCGCGTGGACTCGCCAGACACGCCGTCTGGCGCCGGGCCGCGACCGCCTCGCTGCCCCCCCGCACGCGGGAGCACAAACGAGGCTCGTGATGGGGCCGGACTGAAAGCGGAAGTGAGCCGAGCGCCGGCGCCGGCCGTCGCGCATCGTTGCTTAGTTGCACCGACACCTCGCAATGCTCGGCAGGGTGGCTGCCTTGCACCAATACCAGCCATCTGCTTGAGAAACCGGCGTGATCGCTCGGCGCTTGAAGGAGAAGCGGACCGCGTGTCGGGGGCAGACGTCTGGTCGGCTCCGCGGCAGCAATGAGCACCGTGGCGGCGCGCACTCTGCTTTGCCCGGATCGCTTGGAGAACGGCGCCGAACCGCGCCTACGGTATGGATCCAATGTGCCTCCGCAGGCGCCCGCGAGCCATGGCCGACCGGCCTCCTCGGCGACGCCCCTGGCGCGTGCCCGGACGCGCGGGGGGTTACGCCGCCAGGCGATCCTCGCCAATCCCGTCGTCGAAGCGGCCGATGCGCTCGCGGTTGATCGTCGGATGTGTTGCCATCCCGTCGTCGAAGCGGCCGATGCGCTCGCGGTTGATCGTCGGATGTGTTGCCATCCCGTCGTCGAAGCGACCGATGCGCTCGCGGTTCATCGAAGTCGCGCGGACCATTGATTCGTTGCTCGTGCGACTGGTGGTTTGGGGTGAGTTAGTGGTCATGGCCAGAAGCGTAGCAAATCTGGAACAGGTCCAACAACAGGGTCTCATAAACATTGGAGCGACTAGGAACAAGTACCTATCGGCTTTGTGGATCTATTCTAGATAAGGTGTTATGCTGTGGCGATGTCGGACGTACTGCACGCCTCGCCCGAGCTTGACGCCCAGCGCTTCCGGGATGCCGGCTTGCGTGTCACCGCGCCGCGACTCGCTGTTCTGGCCGCGGTGCGAGCGGGCGACCACCTGACGGTCGAGGAGATCGCAGCGTCGGCGCATAAGCGCATCGGCTCGATCTCGACGCAGGCGGTCTACGACGTGCTCGCGGCGCTTGTCCGGACCGGACTGGTGAGACGGATCGAGCCGGCAGGAAGTCCAGCTCGCTTCGAGACCAGGGTCCAGGACAACCACCATCACATCATCTGCCGCAGCTGCGACGCCGTGGTCGATGTCGACTGCGCGGTCGGGCACGCCCCCTGTCTGGAGCCGTCCTCAGCCTTCGGTTATGCGATCGACGAGGCCGAAATCATCTACTGGGGTCTCTGCCCTGCCTGCCGCATCGACAGCTGATAGCTGCGAGTGCTAGTCCAATGGAGAGGAAAGTGAGGGCAGCTCATGACTGATGCCAAACCGCCCGCGAGGGACAGCGACAGCAAGCCACCGGCGACGACCACCGACTCGGGGATCCTCGCCCCTAGTGACGAGTATTCGCTGACGGTCGGCCCCGCCGGCCCGACCGTGCTGCACGACCACTACGTCGTGCAGAAGATGCAGCACTTCAATCGCGAGCGGGTACCAGAGCGCGTCGTGCACGCCAAGGGCAGCGGTGCGCATGGTTTCTTCGAGGTCACCGAGGACGTCACCCAGTACACCAAGGCGAGCCTGTTCGCACAGGTCGGCAAGCGCACACCGATGTTCGCGCGCTTCTCCACCGTCGCCGGCGAACAGGGCTTCCCAGACACGGTGCGTGACCCGCGCGGCTTCGCATTGAAGTTCTATACCGACGAGGGCAACTACGACCTGGTCGGCAACAACACGCCGGTGTTCTTCGTCCGCGACGCAACCAAGTTCCAGGACTTCATCCACTCCCAGAAGCGCCTGCCCGACACCGGCATGCGCTCCAACGACATGCAGTGGGACTTCTGGACGCTCTCGCCCGAGAGCGCGCATCAGGTGGCGATTCTGATGTCGGACCGAGGGACGCCGCGCACTTTCCGCAACATGAACGGCTACGGCAGCCACACGTACTCGTGGATCAATCAGGCCGGCGAACGGTTCTGGATCAAGTACCACTTCAAGACCGTCCAGGGCGCCGAGAACTTCACCGACGCTGAGGCCAAAGCGATGACGGCCGAGGACCCGGACTTCCATCGTCGCGACCTCCGCGCCGCGATCGATCACGGAGACTTTCCGGAGTGGCGCCTCGAGATGCAGATCATGCCGCTCGCCGACGCGGCCGACTACCGCTTCAATCCGTTCGATCTGACCAAGATCTGGCCGCACGCCGACTACCCGCCGATCCAGGTCGGGCGCCTGGTCCTCGACCGTAACCCCGCCAACTTCTTCGCGGAGGTCGAGCAGTCAAGCTTCTCCCCGGCCAATCTCGTGCCCGGCATCGGTCTGAGCCCGGACAAGATGTTGATGGGAAGAATCTTCTCCTACCACGACACCCATCTGCATCGGATCGGCGCCAACTACGAGCAGCTCCCGATCAACGCCCCCAAGGTCGAAGTGCACTCCTACAACAAGGATGCAGCGATGACCTACCACCACGCCGGCGCCCAACCCGCATATGCGCCCAATAGCTACGGCGGCCCCGAGGCCGACCCACAGCGCGGCGCGGATCTCGGCTGGTCGGTGGCGGCCGGTGAACTCGGGCGCTACGCGTATGAGAAGCACACCGAGGACGACGACTTCGGTCAGCCCGGCACGATGTATCGCGAAGTCATGAACGACACCGACCGCGACCACCTCGCGGCGAACATCGTCACCCACGCGAGCGATGAGGTCAGCGACGAGGTGCAGCTACGCGTGATCTCCTACTGGGCGAACGTCGACCCTCAACTCGGCGCGCGCGTGGCGGCCGGCCTTGGGCACGGTAATGGCAGTGCGGACGGCCATGCCTCCGCGCAGGCCGCCGAGGTCGTCGCGGGACGGGCAAACCGCGCCTGAACAACGATCGAGTCCACCGGGGTCGCCACCCGTGCGACCCGGGTGACAGCCGACCGGCAGTCAGCGGCCGACCACGACGCTGTCACGCCGGGACTCGCCATCCGACAACCGCCGCCCACAGCCGCTCGCATTCCCCCAGCGCGATCGCGCTCGCGTGCCCAGCACTGCGAGCGAGATCCTCGGCCGCCGCCCAGAGCGGAGCGTAGTCGATCGCGACCACTCGTCGAGGGGGAGCGCGGGGGCTCGATGCTCCCCTTGCACGAACGCGCCAGGCGTCTACGGGTGGTAGGGAATCGTCCGCGACACGCCCGCCTGACAGACGTAGATCGTTCCGGCCACGCCCTCACAACTCTGGTCGCCTCGGCCGCCGTCAGACCGAAGCGTCAACCCCACCGCTAACGCAGACGCGGCGCGCACCATCGCCCTCACGGCCCTACCAGCGACTTCGAAGCCTCCCCCCAAGCAGCCCGGACGTACTCAACGGTTCGCCATGCTGACAGGGGGACGAACACCCATTCATTTCACCCGGGTCCGAGAGTCCAACCCGCCACGCTTCTGCTTCTTGCGCAATCCGGCACGGTCGATCTCGCGACCGCTCTTGAGGAGCCCACAACGCGTGGCGACGGTGCTTTCAGGCAGCGTGAGGAAACCGCCGACCGGACGAGCAGCGACGGTCCCGATGGAACGCCCGGCCACCGCTGCTTATGCCTCGCGACGCCGGCGCTTCTCGCTTCCGCAATCGCGTGGAACGAGCGGCGCCAGCCGGACTGCCGACGCCGGGCTCGCCGCTTGCGCATTCGCCCAAGAGCAAGCGCACCGGCCGGGCATGGCGGACACCTGGTTTGCGACGCGTCTAGGTGCCCGAGGATTGGGACAGGACTCCGACGCCTGACGATCGCTGATCAGTCGATCCCGTCGAGGAGTCCGACGAACTCGAGCGGCGTGCGGACCGGATAGCGCTCACGGAGTGATAGGAGATGCTGATCCTGGCTAACCAACACCGCGCGCACGCTGGCCGCGAGCGCGAGAAGGTAGTCGTCGCCTGGGTCCGGCGAGCGAGCCGGCGGAGCCTCGTCGGGGTCGGCACCAACGATCGCCTCGTGCTCGAGCAGCCGAACGAACTGGTGGGATTCCTCGGCGGTAATGCGCTCTCGAATCTTGGGATAGCTGAATGCGCGCTGGAGTTCTTCGAGTAGCAGCGGTGACACGACCAGCTCGAATCCGCCGTTGCGCCACGCGCGCACGATACGCGCGGCCGCCCCGCGTGCGGACAGGGTGGCGGAGATCAGAACGTTGACGTCGAGGACGGCGCGCAACGTGGCCTAGCGGCGGCGGGTGCGGTGCTGTGCCTCGACAGCCAGTGCGGCTGCGTCGTCTTCGGGGAGCTCGTTGCGTGACCACATCTCGTCGAGCAGGTCGAGCTTGAGATCTCGGCGTAGTGATTCCTCGATCACGGCACTGTCTGGCTTTCCGGTGCGCGCAGCGCGGATCTTGACCCAGCGCAAGACATCCTCGTCGATCGTCAGCGTTGTCCGCACCTTTGCCATCTGTGCATCATAGCATCAAGATGATCAGCTTATGACTATCTGCCGGCTCCGAGTGACAGAGCCCGCCCGGGCTGGGCGCCTATCACGAGGAGCAGCTGCGGCTCCTGCTGGACCGGGTCCCGGATGGGTTTGCGCGGTTCGACTCTGGCGAGCTCGGCGTGTTCGAGTTGGATGAGCTGATCCACCGCTACAAGCGTTCGGCGCGCGAGCTGTGGAAGTTCTGCGGCTCGAGCGGGTCAGACTGGGAGAGGGCCGTAGGGACGTTGGAGTATCTCCGCGGTCAGGGAGAGGGGTTGCCGGATTGGTCGGCGGCGGGCGAACCGCGTCGCTACCGCTGAGAACCGGATGGCACGGTCAGGTTGCGCTGGCGCGGTCGAGCTTTTGCAGCGCGAGCGGTGGGCAGCGGACCTCGCCGTCGCCGAAGCGGCCTGCCAGAGGACGTTGCCGGCCGGACCCAACGTCTGCCGCCGGACCGGATCCACGTCCGCGGCCGAGCGATCCTGCGCTCGTAGGTTCGCCCCGGATTCGAGCACTCGAGTTGTAGTTCGTCGCCCCTGATGGCGACCGCGACTCGATGCTGGTGTTTGCTTGCTCCCGTCGCCTGGCGCGCGCTTGGTCAGCTGACGCGGCGCAGCTCTGAGACCTGGCCGAGCTGTTCGCTGACGAGCGCGCCGAGGCGGCGGCGGCCTCGGGCTGGGGTGCGTAGTGGATGTACTTACGGGTGGTGGCGATGTCGGCGTGGCCCATCCAGGTCTGCACGTCGGTGATCGGGAATTGGCGCACGGCCATCGTTCCGAAGCTGTGGCGCAGGTCGTGGAAGCGGAGCCGGCGGACGCCGGCGTGCTTTTGCGCCGTCCGGTAGCGCCGGACGAGCGAGTCGTAGCCGAGCACGTCGCCGACCTCGTTGACGAACACGAGCTCGTCGTCATCGGTGAAGTACTCGCGCCTGCGCAGACCCGTGAGGGCAAGTGCGACTTGGGGCATCAGCGGCACGGAGCGCACCCGGTAGCTCTTGGGGAGGTCCTCGCCGCCTTCGTCGGTGAACCCGCGTTCGACGTGGAGCAGCGAGCCGGCGAAGTCGACCGAGCGCCAGCGCAGACCGCGCAGCTCGCTGGCTCTCAGGCCGGTGAACGCCGCGGTTAGGAACAGCGCCGCGTCCTGCTCGTTCGCGGCGTGCGCGACGAGGCGCATGACCTCCTCGGGCGGGTAGCAGCTGATCTTCTCCGAGGTCGCCCGCCGGGTCTTGGCACGCTTGAACGCGATCGACACGTCGTCCTCGAGGTCGTAGCGCTCGACCGCGAGGGCGAAGATTCCGCGGACGATCGCGCGCGTCTGGTTGAGTGTGCTGGCGGCGAGGTCGCGGTCGGTCAACCCGGCCCGGAAATCCGCGATGCTCTCGCGCGTCAATCGTCTGATCGGCTTGGTCCACGCCTTGCCCAGAACCCGGGCCGAATCCTTGCCGACGATCCGGTAGCGCCCGATCCACACCGGCTCACGTCTGGGGCGGCCCTTGTGCTCTTTGGAGAGCCTGATTGAGGCGCTCAGATCACCCATCAAAAGCCCCGCAAACCATGGCAACTACGCCAACAGCTTGGGGAGCCTAGCCACTTAGTAGCAATATTTCACAAACCCAAAAGCGCTGATTTACAGGCATTTGCCATGGCCCGGGCAGGACTCGAACCTGCGCGCGACGGATTATGAGTCCGCTGCTCTAACCAACTGAGCTACCGGGCCGGCGTTGGCAAGCTACCGATTCCCGACGGCCCTGACGAGGGTTGCGGTCTGCCGACCGCGTGGCGGCTCTTGATTGCCGTTGCGAGATATATGCTTACGACCACGATGCTGATCGCTGCAAGCATCCTCGGCCTCGGCGACTCGCCGAGCTCCTTTGGCCAGACACTCGCGCTGCTGATCACGTTCTTGGGGATCGGGGTGATCGCGAACGTGCTGATCGTGTACGTCGTCGCCCAGGTGATTGCGGAGCGCAAGCAGAATCAGGAACGTCAGCAGGGATTCGGCGAGTAGCGGACGTTGCGCCGTGAGCTGTCCGGCGGCCTGGAGCTCGACGACGACGCGGCGCGGATCGACGTCGATGCGGTTTACGCGTACCTGAGCTTTGAGTCCTACTGGGCCGGTGGGCGCGCGCGGTCGGAGGTGGCGCGCACGATCAGCGAGGCCGCACGCGTGCTCGGCGTCTACGACGGGGAGCGCCAGATCGGCTTCGCCCGCGTGATCTCCGACGGCGTCCAGGTGTCCCAGCTGTGTGACGTCTATGTCCTGGCGGAGTACCGCGGCCGCGGCCTGGGGGTCGAACTGGTCCGCGAGGCGGTCGACAACGGACCCCAGGCCAAGCTCGGCTGGACGCTGGCCACCAAGGACGCCCACGGGCTGTATTCGCGGTTCGGATTCATGGCTCCGAACGAGCGGATCATGCACCGTCCGGCGAGATCCTGAAGGAACGCCGGCGGGGGGCGTCGAATCAGACGCCTGCCCATGAAGCATTCATCCACTCCGACCGCCAGCCTCGAGGCGGCCCACGGCCACCAGGCCCTATCGTCGTACATCCGCGCCCGCTTTGACGAGTTCTCACGGTCGCAGAAGGACGTCGCCCAATACATCGTCGACCATCTCGACGAAGCCGCGTTCCAGACCGCTGAGGAGCTGGCACGACGCGCGAGCACCTCGTCGAGCACCGTAGTCCGCTTCTCTCAGGCGCTGGGGTTTGAAGGCTTCCCCGAGCTCCAGCAGGCCGCCCGGGACGAATACCGGCGCCGGCCGTCTGGGGCCGCCGAGACCCTGGCCGCCGCGCCGCTGTTCTCGCTTGACCACACCGAGTTCGAGGCGGCGCTGGCCGCCGATCACGTCAACGTCGAGGACACCGCGCACAAGCTCTCGCGCTCCGACGTCGAGGCGGCGGTCGACGCGATCGTATCGGCCGAGAAGGTGCTGATCGCCGGCACCGACCAGATGGCGTTCTTCGCCAGCTACCTGCGTCACCTGCTGATGTTGCTGGACCTGCGCGCCGAGATCGTCGCCAGCCCCTCGCAGGAGGCGCTGGGGCGCCTGAGTCGGATCGACGAGCAGACGCTGGTGATCGGGCTCTCGGCCGGGCGGCCGCATCCGCTGATCACGCGCACGATGAAGCTCGCGCGCCACCGCAAGGCGCAGACGCTGGCGATCACCGACGCCACCCTGTCAGAGGTGGCGCGGCTGGCGCGGATCCGCCTGTATTACTCGTCCAACACGCCCGCGTTCGTGCGCTCCCACACTGCGCTGCTGTCGCTGATCCAAGCACTGGCCTACGGGGTCTATGCCCGCGACGCCCAGCAGTACGACGTGCGCATCAAAGCCTTCCGCCTGAAGTAGCCGCCGCTCACGCGGCGACCGGCTTGCGCGTGACCAGCAGCGCCTGGGTGGCGTGGCCGACCCGGCCCTGGCGGTCATACAGCACGCTCTGGGCGATCCCGATCGCCCCAAAGGTCACGCGCGTCTCAGACTGCAGGCAGATCCATTCCCCCACCGGTGCCCGTTCGATGTACAGCGTCAGGTCCGGGTTGATGAAGATGTACTCATCCCAGGAGAGCGGCGTGCTGATGCCGTTGCCGAAATCCCCGGCCGCGGCCAGGCGCTGGAGCGGCGAGGGCTGCTCGCCGTCGACCAGCGGGTGGCGCAGGCGAAGCCACGCGGTGGCCGGGCCGAGCTGGTAGAAGGCGCCGGCCACGAAGCGGATCTCCAGCGCGTCGGTCGCGAACATAGTCTGACTCGCCCGGAAGTCGTTGGCGACGGCCGCCTCGGGTCCGGGCACCGGCGATGACCGCTGCCCCGAGCTCGCCACGTCGGTGGCTGCAACGCGCAGCGCCCGGGCCCTGACGACCTCGGTACCGTCAGGCGTGCGCAGCGACGCCTCCAGCAGCTGCACGCGCTTGCCGGGCCTGACCAGCTCGGTGTGCAGGGAGAGCGGCCCCAGCGGCGCAGGGCGCAAGAACTCGTAGCTGACGCGCGCCAGCACCAGCTCGTGGGCGGGCTCACAGCGCTCCAGCGCACGCATGATCAGCGCCGCCGGCGCGCCGCCGTGCTGGGCCTGGGGATCCCACGGACCGCGCGCGAGCTCGGTGGCCGAGAAGCCTTCCTGCGTGCGCTCGAACACCGACGCGGACATGGCGCCACACGCTATCGCCCGGCTACACTTAACGCAGATGCCAGAACAGCCCGACCGACCACGCGACGAAGCCACTTTCACCGTCAAGGCCGGCCTGGCCGAGATGCTCAAGGGCGGTGTGATCATGGACGTGGTCACTCCTGAGCAGGCCAAGATCGCCGAGGACGCGGGCGCCGTCGCGGTGATGGCGCTCGAGCGTGTCCCGGCAGACATCCGCCGGGATGGCGGCGTGGCGCGGATGTCGGATCCGGAGATGATCCGGCGGATCCAGGAGACCGTCACGATCCCGGTGATGGCCAAGGCGCGGATCGGCCATTTCGCCGAGGCGCAGGTGCTCGAAGCGCTAGAGGTCGACTATGTCGACGAATCTGAGGTGCTCACGCCCGCCGACGAGGCCAACCACATCGACAAGTGGATGTTCAAGGTGCCGTTCGTGTGCGGCGCCACCAATCTCGGCGAGGCGCTGCGGCGGATCGGCGAAGGCGCGGCGATGATCCGCTCCAAGGGCGAGGCCGGAACCGGCGACATCGTCGAGGCGGTGCGCCACCTGCGCAAGATCCGGGGCGAGGTCCGGCGGCTCGGAGTGCTGGACGAGGCCGAACTGGCCACCGCGGCCAAGGAGCTCGGCGCGCCGTTGCACCTCGTGCTCTCGGTGGCCGCCGACGGGCGCCTGCCGGTCGTTTTGTTCTGCGCGGGCGGGATCGCGACGCCGGCCGACGCCGCGCTGGTGATGCAGCTCGGCGCCGAGGGCGTGTTCGTCGGCTCGGGGATCTTCAAGTCCGAGGATCCCGAGCGCCGCGCCAACGCGATCGTCGAAGCGACCACCCATTTCCAGGACCCGGCTCGGGTGGCGGCGGCCTCGACCGGCCTCGGTCAGCCGATGGTCAGCCTCGAGACCTCCAAGCTCGAGTCAGAGCAACTGCTCGCGCCCCGCGGCTGGTAGCTCCCGGCCGACGTGCCGCTGGTCGGAATTCTGGCCCTGCAGGGCGACTTCGCGGCGCACGCCAAGATCCTGCGCACGCTCGGCGCGACCCCCCGTGAGGTGCGCGTGCCCGCAGATCTGGACGATCTTGATGCGCTGATCATCCCCGGTGGGGAATCGACCGTGATGACGCTCGGGATCCAGCGCGAGGGTCTCGGCGACCCGTTGCGGGTGCTGGCTCGCGCAGGGACGCCGGTGCTGGGCACCTGCGCGGGCATGATCATGCTTGACCGCGATCACCTTGGGGTGCTCGACGTCCGCGCGCAGCGCAACGCGTTCGGCCGTCAGCTGCGCTCGTTTGAGGCCGATCTCGACCTGGCGGGCGTGGACGGCGGACCCGTGCACGCCGTGTTCATCCGCGCGCCCTGGATCGCCGAGCACGGGGACGGCGTGCGGGTGCTGGCGCGGGTGGACGGCCATCCGGTCGCCGTCCGGCAGGACAACCTGCTCGCGGTCGCCTTTCATCCGGAGCTGTCAGGCGAGACCCGCCTGCACCAGCTGCTGCTGGGAGTCGACGGGCGCGCGACGCCCGGCGCCCAACCGCACTAGCGACGGCCGGCGGGCTCGCGCAGTTGCCGCGCGTACTCGTGGAACTCGCGCTCGAACGCGTTCCAGTCAAGCTCCGGACGTCCGCCCGGATCGGGCGGCGGTACGTCGCCCGGCTCATCGGCCCGCGGTGGACCCTCTGAATCCTGTCCGCGCGACAGCCAGGCGGCCAGCGCGCAGGTGGCGATCCCGGTCGCGCAGACAAGCCCTCCGAGCACGCGATGGTGGGTCAGCGACGCAAGTGCGCCGACGGCGTAGAGCCCCAGCGCGCAGAGCACCAGCCGGCGCAGCTCGCCGGGCGGCGCCGAGCGGCGGGGCCCGCGCCCGTAGACGCTGACCACGATCAAGGCCCCCAGGGCGACTGCTAGCGCGATCCTCCACACCGATGAGAGCGACATGACCATCGACTACCCATGATGATCGACTCGGTACACCGAGATTGCAAGCCTGCGTCCCAAACCGGGAGCTTCTGGCCCGCGCGCCCGCTCAGACGACCAGCCCGTGGCGCATCGTATTCTCCGTCACCGCTCGCGGCTCGACGAACTGCAGCAGGTAGTCCGGGCCGCCGGCCTTGGTCCCGGTTCCTGACAGCCGGTTGCCGCCGAACGGCTGGCGGGCGACCATCGCTCCGGTGATCCCGCGGTTGACGTACAGATTGCCCACCGGGGTGCGTTCGCGCACGTAGCGGACGGTCGCGGGGTCGCGGGCGAACAGTCCACCAGTGAGCGCGAACGGCAGCTCGTCGACGAGGTCGCAGGCGCGCTGCACGCTGGCCACCGACTGCACCGCCAGCAGGGGCCCGAACACCTCCTCGGCGAGTACGGGGGAGTCCGGCGCCAGCTCGCTGACGACGGTCGGGGGGCAGAACCAGCCTTGATCGGGCACCGTCTGCGCGCGGGCGACGACCCGCCCCTGCCGGGCCGCCAGCTCGCCGTAGCGATCGATGCGATCGCGGGCCGAGCGCTCGATCACCGGGGGCACGTCGGTGCCGAGCTCCTGCGCCTGGCCGACGACGAGCATGCGCACCGCCCCGGCCAGGCGCTCCAGCAGCGCCTCGGAGATCGCCTCGTGCACCAGCACCCGCGACGCTGCCGAGCACTTCTGCCCGGCGTAGGCGAAGGCGGAATCGACGATCGCCGGGATCGCCTCGTCCAAATCAGCGTCGGAGTCGACGATCACGCAGTTCTTGCCGCCCAGCTCGGCCACGACACGCTTGAGGTGGCGCTGGCCGGGGCCGACCTCGGCGGCGGCGCGAACGATCTCCAGCCCCACCGGAAGCGAGCCGGTGAACGCGATCGTCTGCACTTCAGGATGGCCGACGAGCCCGGCGCCGACATCGCCCTCGCCGGCCAGCAGCGAGATCGCCGCCGGTGGCACGCCCCCGGCGCGCAGGGCCTGCACCAGCCGGTAGGCGATCGCCGGCGACTGCTCGGCGGGCTTGAGGACCACCGCGTTGCCGGCCGCCAGTGCCGCCGCGGTCATCCCGCACGGGATCGCCAGAGGGAAGTTCCAGGGCGAGATCACTGCCGTGACCCCGCGCGGCACGTAGCGCAGCTCGTTGCGCTCACCGGGCACCTGCAGCAGCTCGCGCCCGCGCTCGAGCTCGATTGCCGCCCGCGCGTAGTACTCCAGGAAGTCGATTGCCTCGCACACGTCGCCATCGGACTCGATCCACGGCTTGGCGCACTCGCGCACCTCCAGCGCTGCCAGCTCGAGCCGCCGCTCGCGCAACCAGGCCGCGGCGGCGATCAGTGCCTGCGCCCGTGCGGCGGCGCCGATCTGCTGCCAGTCACGCTGACCTTCTCGGGCGGCAGCGACGGCCGCGTCGACTTCGGAGCGATCGGCCGCCGCCGCCTGTGCGACGATCCGCTCCGGTTGCCCCGGGTCGCTGGAGAGCAGCTGATCGCCGGCACGCTCGCCGGTGCCGACCAGCGCCGGCACGCGGATCGGCAGCTCGCGGTCGACTCGGTCAAGCGCGTCGGCGAGCTGGGCGCGCACGGCCGCGCGGCGCAGTTCCAGGACCGGCTCGTTGGCGAACGGACCGGGCATTAGCGGGGGCTGACCTCAGGGCCGCTCATGGCGCCCGCAGCAGCTGCTCCAGCGGGGTGCCGATGGCCTGCTCGTGCAGGAAGGATTCGTTGGAGGTGTTCTCAAGTAGGCGGCGCACGAGGTAGGCCATGCCGGCGACGAGGTCGCCCACCGGGCAGTATGTCCGCACCCGGAAGCGCCGCGCTGCCAGGGCATCCTGCAGCTCGTCGCCCAGCCCGCGCAGCACCTGGAGCTCCAGCTCGCGGTCCTCGCCGCCCAGCAGCCGGTTGACGGCGATCGCGTGCGACACCGAGCGCAGGTTGTGCGACGCGATCGCCACCCGAACCGCCGGGCGCGCCGCCAGCAGCCGGCGCGTCAACGCCTCGAAATTACGATCGCAATCGGGCTTGTCCTCGAACACGGGCACCGGCCAGCCGTGCTGGCGCGACTGCACGAGCTCGTGGTCCCAGTAGGCCCCCTTGACCAGGCGCACCTGCAGCGGCGGCGTGCGCCGCGACTCCGTGGCCCAGCTCAGCACCTGGGTCAGCTGGTCAGGCGAGTCGCGCAGATAGGCCTGCAGCACCAGCCCCACCGAGGGCCCGTCGGAGAACTCCTCGGCGGACAGGAGCTTGAGGACCAGCTCCAGCACCGCTTCACGGGAGTCCAGCGACTCCATGTCGATGTGGATGTGCGCGCCGTGCGCGCGGGCGTGACGCAGCAGCGGCGCCAGGCGCGCCTCCGCGTCACGCTGGCCGAGCTCCGGCGCGTCAGGGCGCAGCAGCGGGGTCAGCGCCGAGACCTTGACCGAGACGTTGGCGCGCGGCAGCGGGCCGCTGGCGTCGGCCTCGAGCACCGGCCGGCTCGGCCACGCGCGCGCGGCGGTGGCCAGCTGCTCCAGCGCCTCCGTGCAGCGTCCGGCGTAGCGGTCGGCCTCGGCCTGGGTCACGGTCGCCTCGCCCAGCAGATCGACGGAGCTCGCCACCCCGCGTCGCCACAGCTGGGCCAGCACGCCGAGCGCGGCCGCCGGGTTCTCACCGACGATGAACCGGTGCGCCATGTGGCGCACGCCGCTGGCAGCGGCGGCGCCCAGCGCGGCCCGCCCGGGCTTGGTGTGGGAGATCCTCATGGCCGCGGCGACCGGGGCCGTGACCTCGGGCAGCTCGCCCAGGAAACCGGCCAGGTGCCGGGCGAGATCGTCGAGCGAGCGGCAGGCCGGGACTACGTCAACGAACCGGAACAGCGCCGCGCGCAGCTCGCGGTCGCTGGAGGCCAGCTCCATCGCTCGCGCGTCGAGGGCTCGCAGCGGGTTGCGCGACGGGGCGGGGAACGCCGCCGCCAGGTCGACGCCGATCTTGCGGATCTCCGCCTCGACGGCGTCCTCGTCGAGCTCGGGCAGGGCGTCCGGCGAGGTCACGCGCCGACCCCCGCGGGCGCCGCGCCACCCGGTACGGCCAGCGTCGCCGACTCGATCGTCCCCCAATCCATCTCCCGGTCGCGCTCGGCCCGCTCGGCCGCGCCGCCGCCCCGCAGACCGAACAGGCGCTTGGCGAACAGCAGATAGACGACGACGGCCAGATTGATCAGGAAACCGATCACCTTGAGCACGGTTCCGCGGTCGATGATCTCGTAGATCTCCAGCGGCAGCAGGATCGAGGTGGCCAGGAAAGTGAGGTACTCCGCCCAGCGCTTGGTGAACCACAGCCCGACCGCCTCGACGCCTTCCAGCAGGGCGTAGGCCAGCAGCGCGATGCCGACCTCGCGCAGGGTTCCGCTGCGTAGCGAGAAGAGCTTGTCGAGGTCACGCACGATGCCGACGTGTCCGGAGTTCTGGACCGGGCCGCCGGCCACACCGCCCTGCAGATCGGTCAGCACCCGGTAGAAGGCGCCGCGCAGGGTCCGGCGATCGGCGGCGAACGCCAGCACGGCGATCCCCAGCAGACCGAGGATCACGAAATGCAGGACCCGGTCGACGGCGATCAGCCGCAAGACCATCCGGTCACGCAGCGCC
>CABEAW010000224.1_pt1 | contig 20223 bp, 21 predicted proteins | sample 3422111 | NCBI WGS metagenome assembly CABEAW01 (sample SAMEA5534326, study PRJEB31848) | metagenome | biome: tundra; feature: field; material: soil | place: USA | collected 2013-05 | depth 0.15 m | reverse complement strand
CGGTGAAGGTCTCGACCGGGTACTGCACGGGCGGTCGATCGTAGCGGCGCCGGCGGCGCCTGCGTCGCTACCAGCGCCCGCGATGCACGACCTCAGCCAGCGGCCGGCGATCGGGACGCTTGATCGGCGCAAGTGCCCGGCCGGCCGGATAGCCGAGGTCGATCATGTACGCGACGTAGCGATCCTCCGGCAGCCCGAGGATCTCCCGTGCCTGCTCCTGGTCGCCGACGGCCGAATGGCCTGAGCCGATCCCCAGGTCGGCAGCGGTGATCAGCATCGCCATCGTCGCCTGTCCGAGGTCGTAGTTGGCCCGCTCGCGCACGGTTGCGTCATCTCCGTCGGCCAGCACCAGCGCGATCGTCGCCGCCGAGCCGGCCACGTGCCCCGCGCCCCGCCACACCTGGGCCAGCCGCGCAAGCTGCTCACGGTCGGTCACCACGACGAAATCCCACGGCTGCCAGTTGCGCGAGGAGGGCGCCCGGCGACCGGCCTCCAGGATCCGGTCCAGGTCGTCGTCGCCCAACGGCCGAGGTTCGAACTCGCGTACGTTTCGTCGTGAGGTGATCGCATCCCAGGTTTCCATGGCCGGTGCTCCTGTCGTGGATTTAGGGCCCTGACGAACCCTTGTGATCAGACTGTAGGTCGTGGCGCTCGAATACGTGGACGTGCTGATCGTCGGTGCCGGACTATCGGGGATCGGCGCCGGCTGCCATCTGCAGGCCAGATGCCCGGAGCGGAGCTACGCAATCCTGGAGGCGCTCGGGGGCACACGGCGGAAGGTCGACGGTCGTGAGATCGCGCTCTCCCAGACGCGGGGCTAGAAGGGGACGATGCTCTCAGACGTGCCCAACCTGGCGCTGGTGTTCGGCTACACGAACGCGTCCTGGACGCTCAAGAGCGATCTGACCTGCCGCTACGTGTGCGGCTGCTGCGCCACATGGACCGTCACGGATATGCGTCCTGCACGCCGCGCAACCGCGATCACACGCTCGCCTCAGAACTGTTCATCAAGCTCTCCTCCTCCTCTTTCCAGCGCTCGGTGCAGCAGTTCCCCCACCAGGGTGCCAGGCGCCCGTGGCGGCTTTATCAGAACTATCTGCTGGACATCCTCGCGCTGCGCCTGGGCGCGATCGAGGACGGGGCGCTGGAGCTCGCTTGAGGGCCAGCGGCCTAGAAGATGCCGCCGATCGCGTGCCCGGCGTGAGCCACCAGGTGAAACAGCGGCGTGGGGAAGACCCCGAAGAAGATGCTCGCGGCCGCGAACACCATCGCCACCAGCGCCAGCTCGCCGTAGGGCACAGCGCGCGCCGCGGTCGCCCAGCCCTCGCCGTCGGCTTCCGTCGCGCCGCCGGCGATCTGCGCCAGCGCGCCCGGCCCAGGACTCACGCCCGGCACCGGCGCGGTCGATGGCGCGCTCATCCAGATCGTGGACACCACCCGCAGGTAGTAGCCGAGCGAGATCATCGAGCCGATCACCAGCACGATCGCCAGCCAGGTGTAGTCGCCGTTGATCAGTGCGTGGATCAGCTGGAACTTGCCGATGAACCCGACGGTGCCCGGGAGCCCGGCCAGCGACAGCATGGCGATCGTCAGCGGCCAGGCCAGCCAGGGTCGCCGGGCGCCGAGGCCCGCCAGCGCCGAGATGTCGTCGCCGTCGGCGCGTTCCTGCTGCTGGGCGATGATCACCGCGAACGCGGCCAGGTTCATCGCCAGGTAGACCACCAAGTAGAGCACCGTGGCCTCGATCCCGAGCTGGCTGCCGACCACCACGCCGCCGAGCATGTAGCCGGCCTGCGCGACGCCCGAATATCCCAGCATCCGCTTCAGCGACGACTGCCCGAGCGCGCCGACGTTGCCGACAAGGATCGTGATCGCGGCGATCGTCGCCACCGCCGGTGCCCACGTGCCCTGCGCGCTGATCCCCGCGACGTCGAAGAAGCGCAGGAACACGCCCAGCGCGGCGGCCTTGGTGGCGGTGGCCATGAAGGCGGTGACGGGCGTCGGCGCCCCCTCGTAGACGTCGGGCGTCCACTGGTGGAACGGCGCCACCGAGGCCTTGAAGGCAAACCCGACGATCACCAGCGCAAAGCCGGTGAACAGCATCGGATCGCCGAGCACGCCGCTGGCGAGACCGCCGCCGGAGATCGCGGTGGCGATTCCGCTGAACTCCATCGAGCCGGTGGCGCCATAGACCAGCGCCAGGCCGTAGGCGAGTGTGGCCGAGCCGACCGACCCGACGATCAGGTACTTCAACCCTGACTCCAGCGACCCCTCGCGGCTGGCCTCCGATGCGCATAGCACGTACAGCGGGATCGACAGCAACTCGAAGCCGATGAACAGCGTCACAAGGTTCTCGGCGGAAACGAGCACGTTCATCCCCAGCACGCTGAACAGCAGCAGCGAGTAGTACTCGCCGTGCCCGGCCTCCCCGGGCGCCCGGGTGCGCAGTGACAGCAGCACGGCGGCGATCGCCGCGACCGAGAAGATCATGTCGAGCACCAGCGCCAGTGCATCGATCTGCAGCGCGCCGGAGATGATCAGGGTGTGGTCCTTGAAGCGCGCGATCTCGAACCCGAGTGAGACGGCCAGGGTGAGGATCGTCAGCACCGGGACCGCGCGCTCGCGCGCGACAGCACCGCGCAGCAGACCGAGCAGCAGCACCAGCAGCGCGCCGACGGTCAGCGCCACGAACGGCGACAGCGCGGCCCAGTCGATGTGCGGACCCTTGATGTGGTGGGCGGCCACGGCCAGCGGCAGCAGGGCGCTCAGCGAGTTCATGGCGCCGCGCTCGCGGTCAGGGGGCTCTGCTGTTGCTGCTGCGCCGGGGCGATCGCGGCCTTCAGCGAGGACTCGGAGCGCCGCAGCCCGAACTGCGGGTAGAAGGCCAGCACCAGGATCACGGCGACGAGCGGCACGATCGCGACCGCCTCGCGCAGGCCGATCTCGCTGGAGTGCACGCGTTCGCTTGAGTTGTTGTGCATCGCGGTGATGTACAGGCGCAGCGAGTAGAACGCGGCGCCAACGACGCCGGCCGATGCGATCAGCGCCAGCGCCAGCTTGGCCTTGAACAGCCCCAGCAGGATCATGAACTCACCGACGAAGTTCGCCGAGCCGGGCATCGCCAGCGTGGCCAGCGTGACGACCAGGAACAGACCGGCCAGCACCGGGGCGCGGAACGCCAGCGCCCCCATCTGGCGCAGGTCCTCCGATCCGCCGGCGCGGGCGGCGAGCGCCGCGACGATGAAGAACAGCGGCGCGGTCACCAGCCCGTGATTGACCATCTGCAGCAGCGCGCCCTGTCCACCCTCGGGCTGCAGCGAGAAGATCCCCAGCATGATGAAACCGAGCTGGGCGACGCTGGAGTAAGCGACGACAAGGCGGGCGTCGGGCGTGGTGAACGCCACCGCGGTCGCCCACAGGATCGAGACCAGCGCGATCAGCAGCATCAGCGTCTGGTAGTGCGCCGAGGCGTAGGGGAACAACGGCAGCACGATCCGCAAGAAGCCGTAGGCGGCGACCTTGGAGAGGATCCCGGAGAACACCGCGACGGCCGGGATCGGCATCGACTTGTAGCCGTCAGGCAGCCAGCCGTGGAACGGCACCAGCGGCATCTTGACCAGGAAGGCGACCGCGAAGCAGAGGAAGATCCAGTCCTGGGAGGTGTGTGACAGCGGTACGCGCTGCAGCGCCGAGAGCGCGAAGTTCAGTCCCGTCTGGTGCTGGCCGGCCGCCAGCACGCCGGTGGCGATCGCCGCCACCAGCATGAAGAAGGAGCCGATCAGCGTGTAGATCACCAGCTTGGTCGTCGCGCGCACGCGGTCGCCGGTGCCCCACATTCCGATCAGGAAGTAGAACGGGATCAGCATCAGGTCGAAGAACACCACGAACAGCGCCAGGTCCTGCGCGCAGAACGCGCCGAGCACGGCGCTCTCGGCGAGCCCGAAGAAGAAGTAGTAAAGCCGCGGACGCTCCCACTCCCGGGTCGTCGACCACACCAGCGCGGCGGTGAACAGCGCCGTGGTGAGCACGACCAGGGCGACGTTGAGGCCGTCGAGGCCGAGCTTGTAATGGATCCCCAGCGCCGAGATCCAGACCTTGTCGGTGACGAACTGCAGTCCGGCGTGACCGAGCTTGAACCGGGCCAGGAACGAGATCGCGATCCCCAGCGTGATCACGCTGCCGGCCGCGTTCGCGCGCCCGACGGCGCGGCCGGACAGCTGCGCGGCGATCAGCGCGATCACCGCCGGAAGCCAGATCAGGATCGAGAGGGTCATGGCCTGATGCTCCGGGAGGGGAGTGAGGGGTCGAGGCGGGCGTGCATCAGGATGAGGAGATCAGGAAGTAGAGGGCCAGGCCGGAGATGCCGACCACCAGTGCCAGTGCGTAGTAGCGCACGAAGCCGGTCTGGGCGCGGCGCACCGCGGCCGAGGCCGCCCGCACGACGCAGACGCCGCCGCCCGTCACCCCGCCGGCGATCACCACCCGCTCCAGCACGGACTCGGCCAGGCGCCCGAGCCATTGCGCGGGACGCACGACGATCAGGTCGATCAGCTCATCGAAGTACCACTTGTTGTAGAAGAAGCGGTGCAGCGGCGAGAAGCGCTCCTGCAGCCGGGTGGCGGTACCGGGCGCGACGACATAGATCCGGTAGGCGATCGTGATCCCCGTGATCGCGATCGCGGCCCCGATCACCAGCCCGACCCAGGCCGAGCCGTTGGACGGCTCGGCGCGGGTCAGCACCGAGTCGGCGAACGTCGGGCTCAGGAAGCGGCTGATGCCGGCGTCGATGCCCGGGATCTGGATCACGCCGCCGATCACCGCCAGGATCGCCAGCGCGCCCATCGCGAACTTCATCGGCATGTGCTGTTCGGCGATCGGGTGCGCGGGTCCGGGGAAGCCGACGTCGGTGTCCTCGGTCTCGCCGGTGAGCGGGTTGGTGGGGACCGCGTGGTGGACCTGATGGCCGCGCGCCAGCTCGCTCGCCTCCTCGCAAGGCTCGCCGAAGAACGCGCGGAAGATCATCCGGAAGGTGTAGATCGCGGTCAGCAGGGCGCCGACGTAACCGAGGATTCCCAGGATCTCAAAGCCGCCGCCGCGGTGATCGAGGTAGGCGATGATGTCGTCCTTGGACAGCCAGCCGGAGAACGGCGGCATGCCCGACAGCGCCAGGCCGCCGACGACGAAGCATCCGAACGTGAACGGCATCACGCGTCGAAAGCCCCGCATCCGGTCCAGTGACTGCTCGCCGCCCATCGCGCTGATCACCGAGCCGGCCGACATGAACAGCAGCGCCTTGAAGAACGCGTGGGTCATCAGATGGAACAGGCCGGCTGAGTAGGCGCCCACCGAGACGCCCATGATCATGTAGCCGATCTGCGACATCGTCGAGTAGGCGATCACCCGCTTGAGGTCGGTCTGCACGATCGCGATCGTCGCGGCGATCACCAGCGTCGCGCAGCCGACGATCGCTCCGACGTCGGCCGCGGTGGTGGCGATCTCGAACAGCGGATGCATCCGCGCGATCAGGTACACGCCGGCGGTCACCATCGTGGCGGCGTGGATCAGCGCCGAGACGGGCGTCGGGCCCTCCATCGCGTCAGGCAGCCAGGTGTGCAGCGGCACCTGGGCGGACTTGGCGAATGCGCCGACGAGCAGCAGCAGGCAGCCGGCGACGATGTCCGGGCTGTTGTGCGCGAAGACGGAGTGCGCCGTGGTGAAGGTCGCGGTGAGATCGACCGTGTGGGTGTGCTTGAAGATGAAGAACGTGCCAAACACCAGGCCCACGTCGCCGAACGTGTTGATCACGAATGCCTTGATCCCGGCTCGGGTCGCGGTCCGGCGGCGATACCAGAACGAGATCAGCAGATAGGACGCCGCGCCGACGAACGCCCAGCCGACGATCAGCAGCACGAAGTTGCCGGCCAGCACGAGCAGCAGCATCGAGAAGACGAAGAAGTTCAGGTAGGCGAAATAGCGCACGTAGCCGCGGTCTGAGTCCATGTAGGCGACCGAGTAGAGGTGGATCAGCGTCGAGACGCCGGAGACCACCAGCACCATGAACACCGACAGCGGGTCGACCAGGATCGACAGCTTGGCGTCGACGCCGACACTGGAGTCATAGCTCCAGATCGCCGAGGTGAAGTGGCGGTGATCCGGGCTGTGGCCCAGCATCGCCACGAGCGCGGCGACGCTCAGAACGAATGCGGCGGCGATCGCCGCGGTGGCGATCCAGCCCGCGGCCTTGCCGGGCAGGCGGCGCCCGCCCAGGGCGATGATCACGGTGCCCAGCAGCGGGCAGAGCAGGATCAGCCAGCCGAACGTGCTCGCGGCACCAGGATGGTCGATGACCAGCGCCCCGGCTAACGTCATCCCCGTCTCATCCCTGCAGCTCGTTGAGCTCGTCGACGTTGATCGGCAGCTGGCGGCGGTAGATCGCGACGATCAGCCCCAGCCCGACCGTCACCTCACACGCCGCGACGACCAGGATGATCAGCGCGAACACCTGACCGTCCTCGCCGCCCCACATGCGCGAGAACGCCACCAGTGCCAGGTTGGGGGCGTTGAGCATCACCTCCAGGCAGAGCAGGATCACCAACGGGTTGGGACGCGTGAGCACGCCCGCGGCGCCGATGCAGAAGATCAGCGCCGAGACGACCAGGTACCAGCCGATGGCCATTACTGCTGGCCTCCGACGGGCTCCGGTGCGGCCGGGTGGTCCTCGCCGTCGGCCTCGGGCGGCTCCGCCGCAGGGCTGTGGCGCATGCCGGCGGCCTCGGCCATCGTCCCGGTGTAGACCGGGCGAACGGGGTGATAGCGGGCCTCCAGCGCCTCATCGACCTCCTCCAGGCCGCGCCGCCGGCGCGCCAGCACGACCGCCCCGACGGCGGAGACCAGCAGCAGCAGCGAGGCGACCTCGAACGGGAACAGATAGGTCGTGAGAAACAGCTGACCGATGTGCCGCGGGGTGCCGAAGCCGGGGATGTAGGGGGCCCCGTGACCCGAGACGCCCTTCAGCGCCGAGCCAAGCAGCGCCACGCACAGCTCGATTGCCACCGCCAGCGCGAACAGCGGCCCCAGCACGCGCAGCGCGGGGCCGCTGCGCGCCACCGACTCGATCCCGCCACCGACGTAGGCGACGACGAACACGTACAGCACCATCACCGCGCCCGCATACACGATCACCTGCGCGGCGGCGACGAACTCGGCTCGCAGCAGCAGGAACAGGGCGGCCAGGGAGATCAGGTGGATCACCAGCGACAGCACGCTGTAGAACGGGTTGCGCAGCAGCACCACGCCAATCGCTCCGCTCAGCGCGCCGATCGCGGCGATGAAGAACAGCACGGCCGACATCTGGCCTACTCCCCCTCCCGCCGCAGCGGTGTGCGCTCGATCGGCTCGGCCAGCAGCATCTCCTTGGTGAAGATCAGATCCGAACGGGTGTAGTCAGACAGCTCGTAGTCGTGGCCCATGGTGATCGCGTCAAACGGGCACGCCACCTCGCAGTAGCCGCAGAAGATGCAGCGGCTGAGGTTGATCTCGTAGACGGCCGCGTAGCGCTCGCCGGCCGAGATGCGGTTCTCCGGCGTGTTCTCGGCGGCCACGACGCGGATGCAGTCCGCCGGGCAGGCCGCGGCGCACAGCGAGCAGCCGACGCACTTCTCCAACCCCGTGTCCTCAAAGCGGTGCAGCTTGTGGCGACCGCGAAAGCGTGGGTAGACCGGCGTCTTCTCCTCGGGATACTGGATCGTCGAGGGTCCCTCGACGATCCGCGCGAAGGTCGTCTTCAGTCCGCGCAATGTCTCGCCGAACACGCGGTAGGCGCCGCGGACGGGCCCGGCCCCGGGCGCGCGGATCACCTCGATGACGTCGGATCCGGGGTCGTACGGGGTCATGCACATCTCCTTGCCGGCGGACTCATCCGGCTACCAGGATCGCGGTCACCAACAGGTTCACGGTGGCCAGCGGGAGCAGGATCTTCCAGCCGAAAGACATCAGCTGGTCGTAGCGCAGGCGCGGCAGTGTCGCGCGCACCCAGATGAAGAAGGTGATCACGATCATCATCTTGGCGAGCACGATGAACGGGTCCACCCAGCCGGGCGGTTGGATCCCGAACGGCATCAGCCAGCCGCCGAGGAACATCGTCGTGGCGATCCCCGCGACGACGATCATGTTCATGTACTCGGCGAACAGGAAGGCCACGAACGCGGTCCCGCCGTACTCGGTGAAGTAGCCGCCGACCAGCTCGGCGTCGGCCTCGACGAGGTCAAACGGCGCGCGGTTGGTCTCCGCAAACGACGCCGTCATGAAGATCAGGAAGCCGACGAACTGCGGGATCAGGTACCACATGCCGCCCTGGGCGTGGACGATGCCGGTCAGCGACAGCGTCTGCGCGGTCATCACGACGCCGACCAGGGCCAGGCCCTGGGAGACCTCGTAGGAGATCAACTGGGCGGCGCCGCGCATCGCGCCCAGGAACGAGTACTTCGATCCTGACGCCCAGCCGCCGAGCATGATCCCGTAGAACGAGATCCCGGCGAACGCGAACACGTACAACGGGCCGATCGAGACGTCGATCCCGTACAGGCCGACCTCCTGACCCAAGACGCGCTGGACGCCTCCGAACGGAACCAGCGCCAGCGCCGAGACCGCGGTCAGGATCGCCAGCAGCGGCGCGATTCTGAACACGAAGCCGACCGACGTGGTAGGACGGAAGGGCTCCTTGGTGGCGAACTTGACGATCTCGGCGATCGGCTGCAGCAGGCCGAACGGGCCGACTCGGTTAGGTCCGTAGCGGCCCTGAAAGCGACCCAGGAGCTTGCGCTCGTAGATGATGATCACGGGCAGGATCGCGAAGATCACGCCGAAGATCACCAGCGCCTTGATGATCTGCACCCACCAGGGCTCGAAGTAGTTGACGTTCGCGAAGACGCTCATAACTTGTGGACCTCGACGAGCGGCTCGGTCAGGCGGTTGGCCGACTCGGTGGCGATCCCCTCGGCCAGGAACGTGGTTCCGGCCGGCACGCCCGAGCGGACCGCGGCGGTGGCGCGCAGCCGCGAACCATTCTGGGCCACTTCGACGCTCTCGCCATGAGCGATCCCCAGCCGCGCGGCGTCCTGCGGGGAGAGCTCGACCTGCTGGGCGGGGATCAGGTAGTGCAGCGCGGGGGAGAGCTCAACCTCGGGACCCGCCCAGATCGGCCGGTAGGTCCCGAGGCGCAGGCTGCCGTTCTCAGGTTTGGGGGATGGGGCGGCCCGGGATGAATCGTGCGTGTCGCCCGCGAGAGGGGGCAGCGGCGCCATCCCGACCGAGACCTGATGGCCGGCCATCAGCGCGGCGGCCTGCGGACGGTCGGGCCAGCGCACGCCGTGGCCTCCCAGTTGCTCCAGCGTCAGCCCCTCGTAGAACGGGACTGCCGCGACGAGCTGGGCGAAGGCCGTCGGGCTGCTCTGCACACCGAGGTCGAGTCCGGCGCGGCGCGCGATCTCGACCAGCACCGACCAGCCGGCGCGCACCTGCCCGGGGTGGGCGATCGCGATCCGCAGACGCTGCAGGCGCCCGTCGGGATGCACGACAGTCCCCTCCTTCTCGGCGTGAGACTCGGCCGGGAAGATCACGTTCGCATGCTCGCGCAGTCCCTCGGTGAGCACCGAGGCGTGGGCGACCACCAGCGCGGCGCTGTGCAGCGCCCGATCCCACAGCCCACGGTCGGGCTGGTCGCGCACGGGGTCGGTCTGGAACAGGTACAGGGCGGTGAGGGCGCCGTCGGCGGCTGCCCGAGCGATCTCGTCGGCGCCGCGCCCGGCTTGCGCGGGATCTGTGTAGCCGGGCCCCGCGTGCGGCAGCACGCCGGCCTCACGCAGCCCGCGGCTGTTGGGGCCGGCCGGAACCTCCAGCAGGCCGGCCCCGGCGTGCTTCGAGAGTCCCAGGTGTTCGGCGATCGCCAGCAGTGCGGCGCCATGCGCGGCAACGACCCGCTCGCCATAGAGGATCACCACGTCCTCGCCGCCGTCGCGCAGGAGTCCGGCCAGTGCGTCGATCTCTTCGCTCCGCTGTTCGCCGCGCAGGGCCGCCTCGAGGTCGGTCAGGAAGGCGGCCTCGCCGCCCGGCGGGTAGCGCAGCACCGCGCGCGCGTTGGGGTCGAGGGCGCTGGGGCGCGCCGTGGCGATCGCCAGCGCCACTCCGCGGCGCCGCACGCCCTTGCGGAGGCGCAGATCGAGGATCGGGGACTCGTCGATCGGCTCGCAGCCGAGCACCAGCACGGTATGGGCGAACTCCAGATCGGTGACCGAGGCCTGTAGCTCCGGAGCGCTCAGCGCGCGGGTCACGCCGAGCCCGGGGCTCCTGCCGCTGCGCGAGTCGATGTCGTGGCTGTCCAGACCGTCGCGCAGCAGACGCTGGAGCAGGAACCCCTCCTCGTTGCTGGCCTGCCCACCGACCAGCGCCCCGACGCGGCCCTGGTGGCGGCTCAGTCGGGCGGCGACCTCCAGCGCGCGCTCCCAGGAGACCTCGCGCAGCTCGTCGCCGTCGCGCACCAGCGGCGCGGTGATCCGCTGATCGGCGTGGATCGCCTGATAGGCGAAGCGGCCCTTGTCGCACAGCCAGCCGTCGTCGACGCCGGCGTGGTCGCGTGCCAGGACCCGCATCACCTTCTCGTCACGGACGGTGAAGGTCACGTTGCACTGCGACGGGCACAGTGTGCACACCCCGCCGGCGCCCTCGATGTCCCACGGCCGGGCGCGGAAGCGGTAGGGCTGGGAGGTCAGCGCGCCGACCGGGCACAGCTCGATGATGTTGCCGCTGAACGGCGCCACGTAGGGGTGGCCGTCGTGGGTGGAGACGAATGTGTGGGCGCCGCGCTCGGAGAAGATCAGCTGATAGTCCTCGCTGACCTCCTGGGAGAAGCGCACGCAGCGGTAGCAGAGGATGCAGCGCTCGCGATCGATCGCCACCAGCGGCGAGAGTGCCAGCGGCTTCTGGAAGTGGCGCTTGGGCTCGATGAAGCGCGAGCGCCCCAGCCCCCAGCCGAAGGTGATGTCCTGCAGCGGGCACTCGCCGCCCTTGTCGCACACCGGGCAGTCGAGTGGGTGGTTGACCAGCAGGAACTCGACCACGGCGTTCTGGGCATGGCGGACGCGCTCGGTCTGGGTGTGCACGACCATCCCGTCCTTGACCGGCGTCGAGCACGAGGTCTGCAGCTTGGGGATTCCCTCGATCTCCACCAGACACATGCGGCAGGCGCCGACGGGGTTGCCGAGTTTGGGCTCATAACAGAAGTAGGGGATCTCGACGTCGCCGTGCTTGGCGGCGTCGACGAGCATCGCGCCCTCGGTCGCGAGGACCTCGCGGCCATCGATCGTCAGCTGAATGGTCTTCTGCTGTGGACGTGGCATCGGTTTTCAGTGAACGGGCAGCGGACCCTCGGGCCTGCCGCCCGCTGGGCGTGCGGCCTCGCCGAATCGGGCGGCGCCCGAGTCATCCAGCTGCTCGTCGGCGACGCCGAGCGCGACCACGTACTGCAAGGCGGCCGCGCCGGCACGTTCCCGGGCGGCCTCGATCTCGGCCTCGAGCTCGTCACGGAACTTGGCCACCATCGAGCCGATCGGCATCGCCATCGCGTCTCCGAGCACGCACAGGCAGTTGCCGATGATCTGCTCCTGAACCGAGGCCATGATGTCGAGGTCCATCGGGGTCGCCTCGCCGGACTCGATTCGCTCCAGCATCTTGTAGGTCCAATTGGTGCCCTCGCGACACGGGACGCATTTGCCACACGATTCGTGTGCGTAGAACTTCGCCACCTTGATCGCCGTGGCCAGCACGCTGCGGGTCTCGTCGGCGACGATGATCGCCCCGGAGCCGAGCATCGTCCCGGCCTTGGCCAGGCTGTCGAAGTCGTAGGGAACGTCGAGGTCGTCCTTGGTCAGCACCGGCGAGCTCGAGCCGCCCGGGAACCAGAACTTGATCTCCCGGCCCTCCCGCGGACCGCCGGCCAGGCCGTAGATGATCTCCCGTGAGGGGATCCCCAGCTCGATCTCGTAGTTGCCGGGGCGCTGCACGTCCCCGGAGACCGACACGAGCTTGGTGCCGGTCGACGTCTCGGTGCCGATCTTGGCGTACTCGGCCCCGCCCATCCGGATGATGTGCGGCACGGTGGACAGCGTCTCGACGTTGTTGATCAGCGTCGGGCCGTGGTAGAGACCCTCGATCGCCGGGAACGGCGGCTTCAGGCGCGGGTTGCCGCGTTTGCCCTCCAGCGAGTCCAGCAGCCCGGTCTCCTCGCCGCAGATGTAGGCGCCGGCGCCGCGGTGCAGCACCAGCGACAGCGTCAGCTCGGAGCCCAGGATCCGCTCGCCCAGATAGCCGGCCTGCGCCGCCTCGGCGATCGCCGCCTCCAGTATGTCGGCCTGCTTCTCGTACTCGCCTCGGACGTAGATGTAGGCGCGATCGATCTCGCCCGCCCAGGCAGCGATCACGATCCCCTCCACCAGCATGTGCGGGCTCTTCTGCATCAGCTCGCGGTCCTTGAAGGTGCCGGGCTCGGATTCGTCGGCGTTGCAGACCAGGTACTTGACCATGTCACCGTGGGGCAGGAAGGAGATCTTCTTGCCGATCTGGAAACCGGCCCCCCCGCGTCCGCGCAAGCCCGAGGCCATGATCTCGCCGGCGACCTCCTCACGGGTCATCGACAGCGCCTGGCGCAGGCCCTGATATCCCCCCCGGCGCTCGTAGACGTCGATCCGGTTGAGTCCGGGCTCGTCGATGCGGTCGAACAGGATCTTTCTCATTGCTCTTTCTCGGCTTGATCGGGTGCTATCTCAATCGCCGCCGAAGGGCCGGGCCGGTCGATGCCATGATCCTCGGGGGCAAGGCCGGCGGTGTCGGCCCGGGGCACGTCGCGGTCTGGAGGACTGAACTCCTGGGCACCGGGTTGGACCCCGGGATCCACGCAGCGGCGGTAGCGAAGCTGCTTGTGCTCGAGCACGGGACGGCCGGCGTCGAGGTCTTCCACCACGCGCACCGTCTCGTCGAGGTCGACCGGGCCGATGTACTCGCCGTCGACAGAGGCCATCGGCGCGATGTCGCACGCCCCCAGGCACTCGAACGAGCGCACATGGATGTCCTCGCGCCCAGCGGCGGCCTGAATCATCGCGTCGAGCAGCTCGTCGCCGCCGAGCATTGAGCAGGTGATGTTGGTGCAGACGTAGACGTCGTGGTGATGCGGCCGGGGCTCGAGCTCGAGCATGTCGTAGAAGCTCGCCACCGAGGTCAGATAGGCGGGGGTCAGGGCCATCACCGCCGCCACCTGGGTGATCGCCTGCGGCGAGCAGTACCCGTGCACGCGCTGGGCGGCGTGCAGCGCCGGGATCGCGGCCGAGCGGCGGTCCGGGTACTTGGCCATCGCCGCCTCGATCTCGGCCCGCAGCTCGTCGGGAACCGGCGTGGTGGCCGGGTCCGGGACGACCGCCGGCGCCTTGGTCAGGTCGACCGCCTCGTCCCAGCCGGGCACGCGTGATCCGTGCCCGAACCGTGCGACCGGTATCTGAGGCCGGCCAGTCGTCATCGGTCGATGCCCCCCAGGATCGGGTCGAGCATCGCCAGCGTAGCGATCAGATCGGCGATGTAGGCGCCCTGGACCATCGGCGCCAGCGCCTGCAGGTTGACGAAGCTGGGGTCGCGCATGTGCACGCGCGCCGGCTTGGCCGAGCCGTCGGCGCGCACAAAGCAGCCGAGCTCGCCGCGCGGGCCCTCGATCGGGTAGTAGACCTCACCCGGCGGCACCCGGAAGCCCTCGGTGACGAGCTTGAAGTGGTGGATCAGCGCCTCCATCGAGGTCGCCAGCTCGTGTCGGGGCGGCAGCGCGACCTTGCGGTCGGGGGTGATGTGCGGACCCTCGGGAAGACCGTCGAGCGCCTGGCTGATGATCTTGACCGACTCATATAGCTCGGCGTGACGCACGCGGTAGCGGTCGTAATTGTCGCCCACCGTGCCGACCGGGATCTTGAAGTCGAAGTGGTCGTAGCTCGAGTACGGAGCGGCTTTGCGCAGATCCCACGGGTTGCCGGCGGCGCGCAACAGCGGCCCAGTGACGCCGAGCGCCAGTAGCGTCGGCTCGTCGAGCGGGCAGGTGCCCTGCAGGCGCTCCAGCACGATCTGATTCTTCTCGAGCAGATCGGCGAACTGGTCGGCGCGCGTCGGCATCTCGGCGATGAACCTGCGCAGCTTGACGTCGAACCCGCGCGGGATGTCCTCGATCACCCCGCCGACCTGGAAGTAGCGCGTGTGCATTCGCTGGCCGGAGGACATCTCGAACAGGTCGAGGATCGTCTCGCGCTCGCGAAGGCAGTACCAGAACATCGAGATCGCGCCGAGATCGAGCGCGCCGGTCGCGAGCCAAAAGAGGTGGGAGGCGATCCGGTTGAGCTCGAGGTGGATCACCCGCAGGTACTGGGCCCGCGGCGGCACCTCGAGGTCGAGCAGCGTTTCGATGGCGCCGCAGAATGCCATCGCATTGAAGTAGTAACTCAGGTAGTCCATTCGCTCGATGACCGGGATCACCTTCCAGTAGGACTTGTCCTCGCAGGTCTTCTCGATCCCGGTGTGGATGTAGCCGACGATCGGCTTGATGTCGCGCACCACTTCGCCCTCGAGCGTCGCGAGTAGCCGCAGCACGCCATGCGTGGCGGGGTGGTGCGGACCGATGTTGAGCGTCAGCAGCTCGTGCGTCTCACCCACGCGCGCGGGCTCGGCGGCGTAGGTGATCGACTCCTCGCGCTTGCGGTAATCGCTGTCTACTGCCATTTCCCGTAGGAGTTCTCTTCGTTGTAGGTGAACAGCACCGGCTCGCCGCCGATCGGGAAGTCGCGGCGCTGCGGGAAGCCCTCATAGTCCTCGGGCATCAGGATCCGGCGCAGGTCCGGGTGGCCTTCGAACACGACCCCGAACATGTCGTAAACCTCGCGCTCGGGGTGGTTCGCGCCGGGGAACAGCTCGGTCACCGAGTCGATCCTGGCGGCGTCGGTTGCCAACCGCGCCTTGACCGTGATCCGGTCGACGGCGCTCATGTCCAGCAGCTCGTACAGAACCCCCAGACGCGGCTCCTCCGGGTAGTAGTCGCAGCCGTGCAGGCTGGCCAGGAAGGTGTACCCCTTGGACCGCAACGTCGCTAGGACCTCCTTGACGTGCGCGGGGTCGGCGAGCAGCTCCGCTCGGCCGTGGTGAAATTCGGTGCCGAGGATCGACTCGGCGTTGGCGTCGCGGAGCTCATGCGCGATCAGCTCGAGCCCCGTCGCGTCAGGCACCGGCCGGGTCTCCAGATCTGAACACGTTAATCGCGGTGGTCTCCGTAGCCTGCTGGGGATCAACCACCTCTTCGGTGCCGACCGCGCCGTAACGCTCGCGCCAGCCGTCCGGCGAGTTGCCCTGGACCTTGTCGCGCAGGCGCAGGATCCCGTGCATCAGCGCCTCGGGCCGCGGCGGGCAGCCGGGCACGTGGACGTCGATCGGCATGAACTTGTCGGCGGGCACGAGGGCGTAATTGTTGAACACGCCCATCGACGAGCAGCAGGCGCCCATCGAGATCGCCCACTTGGGGTCGAGCATCTGGTCGTAGAGGCGGCGGATGACGGGCGCCATCTTGATCGACACGCGGCCGGACAGAATGATCAGGTCGGCCTGGCGCGGCGAAGCGCGGAAGGCCTCCCACCCGAAGCGCGCGAGGTCGAGGCGTGCGCCGACGGTCGTGATCATCTCAATCGCGCAGCATGCGAGACCGAAGGTCAGCGGATAGAACGAGTTGCCGCGTGCCCACGCAACGGCCTTGTCGAGCGTGGTCGTCATCACGCTCTCCTCCACATACCGCTCGAGCGCCTCGCCCTCCAGAGCGCCGTTGAGCATGTCGCGGGCCAGCAGCTGGCGGGAGCGGAAGTCACCGGGCGCCCCCCCGCCGCTCAGCGGCTCTCGCTTTATTTCCATTCCAGCGCTCCTCGTCTCCACACGTAGATGAACGCGACCATCAACAGCACCACGAACACGATCGTCTCGCTCAGGGCGAAGCCACCGAAGGCCCGCAGCTGCACCGCGATCGGATAGAGGAAGATCACCTCGATGTCGAACAGGATGAACAGCATCGCGATCAGGTAGAAGCTGATCCCGAACCGGAACCCGCGCTGGATCTCCGAGGGGAGCCCGCATTCGTAGGGCTCCTGCTTGCTGCGATTCGGGCGCCGCTGTCCGAAGAACAGGTTCATCACCGAGAACAGCAGCCCGACCGCCCCGCCGAGCACGAGGAACACGATGGCTGGCAGATACGTTCGCAGCACAGCACTCTTATATCACCGACACCCAGCAGCTTGTAACAATATGTTACTTAGTGCGGAATGCGGCTATCTTCCGGGGGCAGAGTGAAACAGGTCCATCTAGTCGTAGGAGTGCTGGCCATCGCGCTGAACGCGGGCGCCGGCGGGTACGGCGCGTGGTGCTGGTGGCGCGTGCGCTCCAGCCTGTGGTTCTGGCGCCTGCTGCGGGCCGGTCAGGCCGTGATCGTCGTCCAGGTGGCGCTGGGCGGATTGCTGGTGGCCCTCGGGCACAAGGTCTCCAGCCTGCACCTGATCTACGGCCTGCTCCCGCTGGCGGTTTCGTTCATCGCCGAGCAGTTGCGGATTTCCTCGGCTCAGACAGTGCTCGACCAGCGCGGCCACGAGTCCCCCGCGGCCGTCGGCGAGCTGCCTGAGGACCAGCAGCGCTCGGTCGTGCTGGCGATCGTCCAGCGCGAGACCGGTGTGATGGTGCTGGCGTCGCTGGTGATCATCGTGCTGCTGCTGCGGGCGGCCACCACGGCGTAAATCCCTGGCGGGATTTACGCTTGGGAGAATCGGCCTAAATCGCCTGGGGGCGATTTAGGCTTGCGATTTCTCCCGGCGAATCTCGTGATCCGCTACTACGCGCCGTTCGAGGAGCCGTCGATCGGGGGTGAGTGGTAGCGGCCGGCGTACCAGAGTAGGGGGGTCCCGTCGCCCAGGCCCATTGACACCACCTCGCCGATCCCGATCGTGTGGTCGCCGCCGGCGATCAGCTCGCGCAGGTCACAGGCGGCCCAGGCCAGAGCGCCCTCGATGATCGGGACGCCGTGCTCGAAGCGGTGGGCGACGTTCTCCAGCTTCTCGGCCTCGGGGACCTTGGAGGCGAACACGGCGGCGATGCGCTCCTGGTCGGAGGCGAGCAGGTTGACGGCGAAGCGGGCCGCGTCGCGCACGATCGGCAGCGTCCGGGCCCGGTTCTCAAAGCACACCAGGGCGAGCGGTGGGTCAAGCGATAGCGAGCACAGGGCGTTGGCGGTCATCCCGCCCGCGCCGGCCGACCCGGCGCTGGTGATCACCGCCACCCCGGTGGCGAAGCGCCCGAACACCTCGCGGAATAGCTCTGGGTCACGATCGCCGGCCATCGCCGGCGGGTTTATAGCGCGCCGGCGCGTCGGGGCTCGGCGTATAGGAGCCCCGGCGCCGGCCCCTCTGGTTGCCGCCGTAGGAGGACGTCCGCGCTTTCGGTGAAGTTGGGCGAGCGTCTCAAAGCCGGCGCCGGGATGGGAACGTTCTTCGCGGTGGCCGCCGCCGCTCCTGCAACCGGGGAGCGATTTGCCGGCCCGGCGGATCAGGACGTAACCGTCAGCGTTCCGTACGCCCCCAGCGCCTGGTCAGAGAGGATCGTCGACGCCATCAGGTACTTGCCCGACGGGAGCGTGACGGCCAGCTGGGCGGTCTGGCCGGGGGCGATCGGCTTCGTCGACGCCTCGGGATGGTCGCTGAGTGAGATCACCAGGTCGTGGGTGAGCCGGCCGTAGTTGTGCACGACCAGGATCAGCGGCCCGGCGCTGGCCCGGACGCTCTGCGGCGTGACGCGGTACTCAGACAGCGATACCTGCAGGATGCGGTCGCTCCCGACCGCCTGCGTATGGCCGCAGCCGCACAGCAGCGCGAGCGATGCCGCGACCATGATCAAAGGTGTACGCCGCCCTGGCATGGGGATCCGATTATGATCTGGCGCCGCATGAGTCGGTCGGTCAGGGTCCCACTGCTAGCGATTGCAGCGGTCGTCGTCGCAGTCTTCGCATCAGCGTGCGGGACTGAGCACATCGGCGTCGCGCAATCCAACCCGCTCTACAAGGGCGCCACGCTGTTCTCACAGCGCTGCTCGGGCTGCCACACGTTCTCCTACGCCGCCACGCACGGCTCGGCGCCCAACATCCGCACCGCGCAGGCCAACAGCGGTCCCAACCTCGACTTTCGCTGCGAGCGTCCCATCGACCGCGTGCTGTACGCGATCGAGAACGGCGGCTTCTCCGGCGCCTACATGCCTCAGAACATCGTCGTCGGCCAGGATGCGGTCGCCGTGGCCAAGTTCGTGGCCACGTATGCCGGGCGGGGGGCGCCCAAGCTGATCGGGATCGTGCCCTGCCAGAAGCTCCCGATCAGCACGCTCCCGTCCCCGACTGCCACGACGGCGGCGTCGGGCGTGAGCGCGACGACCGTCCCGGCCGCTCCGGCCACCTACCAAAAGGCCGCCGGCACCGGCAAGACGGGTGCCACCGCCAAGAAGGCGAAGCCGAAGCACAAGAGCCGGTAGCCGGGCGCCCGATGCTCGACATCAGGCTGATCCGCCGCGATCCCGACGGCGTGCGGAGGGCGCTGGCGCGCCGCGGCCCGCAGGCCGCCGAGGCGGTGTCCCGGGTGCTCGAGCTCGACGAGCGCTGGCGCGAGCTCACCACACAGCTCGAGGCGCTGCGCTCAGAGCAGAACCTGGCCAGCCGCGGGCGCCAGGGTGCTCCCAGCCCGGGCGAGCGCGAGCAGCTCGCCGCCTTGGCGGCCAGAGGACGCGAGCTCAGCGACGAGGAGTCGGCGGTGCGAGCGCAGCGTGACGCGGAGCTGCAATCGTTGCCCAACCTGCCGATGGACGACGCCCCGCTGAAGGACACGGTCCTGCGCGAGGTGGGCGAATCCGGCGCCACCGGCCGCGATCACCTGGAGCTGGCCGGCCCGCGGATCGACATGGAGCGCGGTGCGCGCCTATCGGGGTCGCGGTTTGCCTACCTGCGCGGCGAGCTGGTGCTGCTCGAGCTCGGGCTGGTCCGTTTCGTTCTGGAGAAGTTGATGGAGCAGGGCTTTGAGCCGGTGATCCCGCCGGTGCTCGTACGCGAGCCGGCGCTCTACGGGACCGGCTTCCTGCCGGACACCGAGCAGCAGATCTACCGGCTGCCCGACGACGATCTGTATCTGGTCGGAACCTCCGAGGTCGCGCTCGCGTCGCTGCACCGCGACGAGATTCTGGCCGCCGAGCAGCTGCCGCTGCGCTACGCAGGGTTCTCCACGTGCTTTCGCCGTGAGGCTGGCGCGGCGGGCAAGGACACGCGCGGCATCTTCCGCGTACACCAGTTCGACAAGGTCGAGATGTTCAGCTTCGTCGCGCCTGAGGACGCCGTCGGCGAGCACGAGCGCCTGCTGGGGATCGAGGAGTCGATCCTCCAGGACCTGGAGATCCCCTACCGCGTGGTGGCCATCGCCGTGGACGATCTCGGCGCCTCAGCGGCCAAGAAGTACGACTGCGAGGCGTGGCTTCCGGGGCAGGGCCGCTTCCGCGAGCTGACCTCCTGCTCCAACACGACCGACTACCAGGCCCGCCGGCTGGACATTCGCTACCGGCCGGCGGACTCCAGGCCCGCGCATCTGCACACGCTCAACGGCACCGCGGTTGCGGTCGGGCGCACGATCATCGCGCTGCTGGAGAACGGACAGCGCCCGGACGGCTCGATCGCGATGCCGGAGGCGCTGCATCGATACGGCGTGCCCGCTGCGCTCGCGCCGGCAGCGGCCTAGCGAGGACCTGAGCGCTGTGTCGGTGCTCGCCCCCAGCGCGCGGGCCGCGGAAACACGATCGGCTCCGAGAGGACTTCAGCGGGCGCTGCGGGCGGACTTGAGCGGCTCGACGGCACGCAGCGTGGGCGGCCTGCCGCCCTGTTCAAGCACGATCAGCGCCGCGCGGGGCGGCCCGCAGGTGGAGATGCGGGCGCGGATGCGCACGCCGAAGGTGTTCCAGGGGCGCACGAACTTGTGCGTCGATTCGCCGTAATCGCCCTCGGCCGCTTGGACGATCGCGGCTGCGAAGCCGGTCGTCCCCTGAGTCTCGGCGTCCGCCGGAACCAGCAGCCCGGCCACCGGCAGGTTGACCGCCAGC
>CABEAW010000201.1_pt1 | contig 20982 bp, 16 predicted proteins | sample 3422111 | NCBI WGS metagenome assembly CABEAW01 (sample SAMEA5534326, study PRJEB31848) | metagenome | biome: tundra; feature: field; material: soil | place: USA | collected 2013-05 | depth 0.15 m | reverse complement strand
CCCGTGGCCCGCTTGAGCTCGGCGATCAGCGCGCCGCGCTCCGCGCTTCGCTTCGCCAGCCTCTTGGCGTCGCGGTGGAGCGCGGCGTGATCCAACTCGTCGTCCAGCTCAGCGAGACGCTGTCGATACTGCCTGAGCGCTTCGCGATCGAGCATGGGACCAGCGTCACCGCGTGGAATCGGCACGTCACTCGACGCTCCGATGAGCACTAGGGCCGGCACGAACTCACGCGGCCGAGAAACGAGCTCGCGGAGGTGCCAGAGCCCTTTCAGGTCCGGCACGTGCAAGTCAGTGCCGTTGAACTCGATGCGCCACACGCCACCTTCTGGCCGGAGCGTCGCGCGTTGCAGGGGCTCGACCTGTGAGGTCTTCCTCAGCAGCTCGGTCATCTCCTGGGCGGTCGCGACCTCCCGCATCTCCTCCGCGATCGGGAGGCCTTCGCGCAAGAGCTTCGACGCAGTGGCTAAGTCGCCCTGCTTCTCGGCCACGCGCGCCACTGCGAGTAGCGCCGTCGGCATCGTGCCGTGCACATGGCCGACGCGCAGAGCCGTCATCAAGGTTGGGGCTGCGAACGCACCAACCTCTCGCCGGAGGTGTAGCGCCCGCTCACAGAAGGCGCGAGACGTGTCGAGCTCGCCACGCGCCTCCCAGATCTCACCCATGACGTTGCATCCGCACATTTCCCCGATGCCGTAACCGCCTGTGCTCGCCAGATCGATCTCCTCCGCAAAGAGCGCGATGGCGGCGTCCTCGTCCCCGGCCGCAAGCCGTGCGTAGGCCGCGTTCCACAGACAGAAGCCCCGGCCCCAGGTCCCTGGGTACAGAGACGCGATCTCGAGCCCGGTTTGGGTGCGAACGACGGCGGACTTCGGATCGCCATTGAAAACGTCGCACTCCCCACGCAAGCAGTGCAGCATGCCGAGGATCAGCGGAGGTTCGCTGGCGCCGACGACGGCGTCCAGCCCAACGTCGATGAGCTTGGACGCGGCACGCCAGTCGTCGGTGTCATGGGCGACGAGAAAACCTTCACAGAAGAGGCTCGTCGCCCGGAGCTCGGCCGGCGCGTCTGGCGCCGCCTCGCGCGCCCGCTTGAGCCAGCCGATGCCTTCTCGAAGCTTGCCCTGCGTCCACCAGAAGATGTTGAGGCTGGCCGCGAGCTCCAGCGCCGCCTGAGGATCGATTCTGAGGAGGCACTCGAGCGCGATGCGAGTGTTGTCCTCGATGCGACGGAGCACTTCGAGGTGTGGCCGCTCCGGCCCGGTGAGCGTCGCCGCGGATGCGTGCAGAGCGACGCCGAGGTAGTAGCGCGCGTGGCGTTCACGGATGGCGTCAAGCTCGCCTGCCAGGGCGAGTTGCTCGATGGCGTACTGGCGAATCGTCTCGAGCAGCTGATACAGGCCACTGTCGCCCTGCTTCAGGAGCAGCGACTTCTCGACAAGCCGGGCAGTGAGGTCTGCGACCTTCGCCGCGGTCTGACCGTCGCTTGCGCAGACCTGCTTGATCGCCGCAAGGTCGAACCCGCCGGCGAAAACCGCCATCCGCCGCAGGAGCTGCCGCTCCTCCTTGGTGAGCAGGGCGTCGCTCCACTCAACCGTCGCGCGCAACGACCGCTGCGCACCATCAACCCGCCGGGCCACATGGGGGAGCAGGTCGAACAGATCATCGAGATGAGCGGAGATGTCCTCCAGATCGAGCCCGACGACCCGTGCCGCCGCAAGCTCGATAGCGAGCGGGAGACCGTCGACGCGGCGGCAGATCTCTCCGACCAGACGACCGGCGTGCCCGGTGTCGAGCGATGCCTGCGTCCCAGCGCCTGCTCGCTCTCGGAAGAGGCGCACCGCCGGGTTCGCGTCGATCTCCGCACGGCTCGCGTCCCGCCCCACCACCAACAGCGGCGCGAGTCTGTAACTCAGCTCATCCACCACCCACAGCGGCTCCCGACTCGTCGCCAGCACACGAAGGCGAGGGAGCCCGGCGGTGAGACCCTCGACGAGATCGGCCACCGCGGACACCACGTGCTCGCAGTTGTCGAGCACGAGCAAGACATCACGTTCGTCCAGCCACTCGATGAGCGCGTCCTCGTAGGACTGACCGCCTGACCTTGGGAGCCCAACCTGTGCGGCCACCTCTCCTGCGATGTGCTCTGCCGACCGCAAGGAGGCCAGCCAGACGACGAACACACCGTCGGGAAACTGCGCCACCGACGCCGCAGCCACGGCCAGCGCCAGCGCCGTCTTGCCCACACCACCCGGGCCGGTCACCGTGGTCAAGGGCGTCACCGCGACGATCTCGGTCACCTCCGCTATCTCGAGGTCCCTTCCCACCAGCCGACGCGGCCGCCGCGCCGCTGCACCGCGGCCCACCTGCTGGGCCGCAACCAGTCCGTCGCGGGTCGCGCCCATCGTGCTCGACGTCACGCTCGCAGTCTCGCAAGCCTGATCGGCCTTGGCAAGATCGCATAAACGACCCACTCGAGCCCAAACCCGCGACCCCACGACGTTCGGTGGATCGAGCCCCGCTGTTCACTCGTCCACGAGCATGATCGACCCGGCGGTGAACCACCTGCCTTGCGCATCAACCAGGTCCGGCGGAGTCGCTTGCAATGAGCCGCTCAGGCTGCAAGCGCGAAGCGAACTCGCGATCGCTTTTCTCGTCAGACAGGCTCGAGCCCGGCTTGTGCTTGGCCACGAACGCACTCGTCAATGCACGCCGGCACTGGCGATCGGATTCGCGTGAAAGGACACGCGGGAGCTCAAGCACCGGCCGACGCTTGCTTTGAACAGCCCCAAGCGACGAGCCCGGCGCCAGTTGCCCGGTCGGCGCTGCTGGATCCACGCGGAAGCGCAAGGGAGCTGCGCCGGCCGACCGAACGAAAAGCGCAAGTCGCGTAGCGTCCTCCAGGACTGATCCGGAGGCAGCCGTCGCGCCGGACCGGGGCGCTCGGATCTGGGCGAACTCGATCGTGCGGCCACCGCACTTCCGGGCCCGATCCGGACGCGCGAAACGTCGCCATAGGACTCGGTTGTGCATCGCCAACCGCGTGCCTCATTCCGGGTAGCCCATGATCGCGGCGCGGAACTCGGGGTCGCCCGGGAGTCCAACGTCGTCGGCTGCTCGGCTGAGCAGCGTCACGACCGCCAACCGCTGCTCCACAGTGATCCCGAGGTCATGATGGCGGGCGAGCATGTGCTCATAGCCTCCGTGGCGCTCGGTGTAGGCGGCCGGGCCGCCCATCACTTCCACCCGCCAGTCCGTCACATGAGCGCGATGCTCCTCGCTGACGCGCCCGCCGAAAATTGCAGCGATATCCGGTCGATGACCTCGTAGCCGGACCAGTGGATCTGTGGCGGCTCGCGGAAGCGATGGACCACGAAGATGACAGTGCGCATTGTGGCAACGGGCGACGGGACTGGGAGCGCTGAGATACACAACGGGCTCGCCCAGCGGCGAGACCGTCGCGCTCTCCCGACAGCGTCCCGTCGCTGTGGTCAGTTCCGCCTGGACGCAAGTGCGCAGATCACCCGCGAGGGCGTTGCCGTCAACACGCTCGCTCATCGTGTGCCTCCCCCGAATCGCTCGGTCTTGATCCGCTCGGACGGGGAAGTGCAACAGTCGGATGGCCGCGGGCGGGCCGTTTTGCGCTCACGGGGTGATGTAGAGATCGCCGTTGGCACTGTGGACGCAAGCATTGACCGTGCCGCCGCCTGCCGCGATGGCATAGCCACCGCCGCCGATCAGCAGCCCCCACGATTCCTGCATCGATCACCGGAGTGTCACGGATGCCCGATATTCCTTTCATGTAACCCCCTCGGTTGAGACGGCGCGATTATGGCGACCGTAGCCGCCCGCGAGCCCACCATGTGAGCGCCGTCTCAGATAGCTTACATAAGGGTTTGGTAAAGATGAACAAGCGTCCCCGGTGGCGTCTTATGACCGATCCGTGCTGGCCGACGAGATCGTCTTCTCGGGTGTGGCCGGCCGGGTCGCGTTCGCCCGTCGTGACGGCGTGCCGGTCTCGCCGTCGTCCACGGCTCCGGCGCGGCCCTTCCCGCAACTGCCCAACCGATCCTGCGACGTTCGTGGTCGGTTCGGCGGCCACGGGTCCGGTGTCCGTCTCGGCGACCGGCGGTCGGCGATCGATCGTCACCGGTCGGAGCTATCGTCCTGAGGTGTGAGTGCTGACCGGAGTGGGCCGCCCACGATTTATGAGTGGGGCGGGGGCACCGAGGCGTTCGAGCGGTGGCTCAACGTGTTCTATGACCTGGTCGAGCAGGACGAGCTCCTGAGCTCGGTGTTCGGTGGGCGCGTGGGTGATGAGCATCGGCGCCACGTGACGATCTGGTGGTGCGAGGTCATGGGTGGTCCGGCTGATTACACCGAGAAGCTCGGTGGCTACGAGCGGATGCTCGGCCGGCACCTTGGGCTCGCTATCACCGGCGAGCAGCGCTTGCGCTTCGTGACGCTCCTGAGCCGCGCTGCTGATGACGCTGGTCTACCCGAGGATCCGGAGTTTCGCGCGGCGATCGTTGGGTATGCGGAGTGGGGCCCACTCACACAGGGTGCTCGACATCGACGGGCGGGAGCCCTTGGATCTCGTCCCGGCTGAGTGTTACCTGGATGAGCTCGCCGATGCGTTTCACGGCGCTGATCGGAATCGCCACCGTCTTCTCGCCCCACAGGTGTCCCTCATCGAGCAGGATGTGGGTCACGTGGTGGTCGCTGGGATCGACCACGAGCCCCTTGACTTGCCCGATCGGCCCGTCGGTGGCCGACACGTGCTCGCCGCGGCGCACGTCGACATCGCCCAGCGGAACCTTGGCATAGGAGACCTCACCGGCACTAAGCCCGTTGTCGAGACCGGGTCGGGCCGAGCCGGGTACGGTCATGCCATGGCCGGCATTCCTGAAGTAGGACAACCAGACCGCCTGCCCGGACGCGTAACCCGACCGTTCCCCGACGCCGGGCAGGAACTCGTTCTCCTGCGCCGGCTCGAGCGCTTCGAACTCGGCCTTGCTGCACTTCAGCCGGATTTCCTTCGCGGTGGCGCTGGCCACGAGCGAGATCGGTACGAGATGGCCACCGTGCCGGCCGTGCTTCGACTCGACGTCCAGGTAGGCGATCGCGTCGGCGATCGGATCGACGACCACGCGACTGAGGACCCCGCAGCGGCCGTCGCAGCACCCCACATCACTGCCAATAATGAACTCCTCGGTCGCACCCATGAGCGCGTCGTCAGACTACACCGTTAGGAATGTAGGAATGGCCGCGTGCGCTCAGATCCCGCACCCCGGCCGGCCTGCCCCGGGAGTCGGCCCGGCCGCCTCGCGGCAACTTCGTTGACCGAGCACACCACGCGCTGGGCATAACGCGACGCTCGGAACTCTCCTGTACGCCCGGACCAGAACTCTGCCATTGGACCGGTTCGGAGCGCACGTCGCTGCCCTTCTCGCACGAAAGCAATCACCTCCGCCGAGCGGACGACGTCGGTGCCGCCGGTGCTTTGCAGCAAGCGGCGGGCAAGCCTCCGAGAGCGCCGTCAGATGGGATCCCACTACGGAACGAAAGGAGCGCGGACCTGCTCTCGAGCTCCGACGGGCATCTCGGCGCCGCTGACGTCGGTCTCGGTTTGCGCGGATAGCGCGGTCGCGTCGCAGATGCCATCGACCACCGGACGTTCGTGACGGCCGTTCGGACCGTCGTACTCCGGTCGGGAGCGCGTCGCAAATGCCCAACGATCAACGGACGTGGCGAGAGCATCGGTCCGCCGAGGCCGGCACTTCCGCGCGTTGGCGGGTCTGATACCCCCTGCGCGCCCGTTGCATATCGCGCGTGGCTGGCCGGTGGGGTGCCCCCGCCCCGCAGCGTGCCGAGCACCACATAAGGGTTGCCGATGCGAATTCAGCTTGCGCGTGTGCGGGGCTGATACGTCCTGGTTGTCAAGAAGGAGGTCGCTCGGCGGCGTAGCTCTGGCCAGCGGAAGGAGTCGGCTGCGTACCGGCGAACGCCTAGGATGATGGCCGCTACCGGTGAGGGCGAGACACGCTCGGTCTATGTGGTGCAGCGCCACTTTCGACTTGTCCGGCGCGGTTATGACCCGGCCGAGGTCGACCGCCACCTGCAGCTCGTAAGCGAATGGTTTCGTCAGAGTCGCGCGGCGGAGCAGGCCCGCGAGCTTGAGAAGACGCTGCAGGCTCGCGAGCGGGACATGGCCGACAGGGAGGACCAAGCGCAGCGGATGGTCGAGAGCACACGCTTAGAGGCGGAGGCCACCCTCCATGGCGCCCGGTTGCGGGCCCGCGCGGATACCGAGGCGGCTTCACTCGCTGTTCGGGAGAGCGAACGGGCCGCCGCGGAACGCCTGAAGGAGGCCGACGCGGTTCTCGCGCAGGCACGCGAGGAGGCTGAACGCCAACGCGCAGCGGTGCGCGAAGAACGCGCCGGAATCCTTGACCAGGCGCGGCTCGACGCCGCGGCGGCGCCGATCATCCACGAGGCAGAGCAGAAGGCCCAGCAGATCGTCGCCCAGGCCGAGACTCGGGCCGAGCGAGTCGCGGCCGAGGCAGAGCAGCAACGTGAGCAAGAGCTTCTGACCGCTCGCACGGCCGCTGAGCATCTGCTCGCCGCGATCAGAGCAGAGGCCGCGGAGGAGGTTCGCGATCTGCGAGCGCAAGCCGGGCGAGACGTACAGTCCTTCGTCGAGCGCCGCCACCGCGAGGTCGACCGACTGGTAAACGCGGCACGCCGTGAGCGTCGCCGCGCCGACGGCGATTCTGAGGACTGACGTCGGACCGGTCGTTGCGCGGGCTCGACAGCACAAATTTAGAGAGAGTTCGCGCCCTTCCTGACGCGTCATGCCTGGACTCGCGCTGTCGCATGAGACGCCCGGAAGATGCTTCATCGCCGCTGCGCAAGGGCTTATCCTTGCGGCTGGCCTTCGCAGGTGGATCTCATTGTGTCTCACTGCCGATCGACCACCGGACGTTTTCCGACGGCCGTTTGGGCCGTCGCGCGCCGGTCCAGCGCGTCTCAAATGCGGATCGACCACCGGACGTTCGTGACGGCCGTTCGGACCGTCGTACTCCGGTCGGGAGCGCGTCGCAAATGCCCAAGGCTCAGCGGACAGAGCGGAGAGTCTCGAGATTGGCGAGGAGCAGGGAAGTGAAACGTTCGGATGGCAGTCCCGCTTTGTGTCGCGTGCGAGCATCTAGCCGGTAGTCGGATCGCGGCCGCCGTCGCGCGGCGGGAGCTGCCATCTACCGCCCGCCGATGGACGGCACCGGACTCGTTTGGGAAGAACGGAAGGAGAGTTGATGAGCTCTGGGCGCACAGTTGGCTCCGATGAATTTCGCGAGGAGTTGGCCCCGATGATGGCTGACATTCGCGTGTTCACGTTGGAGGTTGACGCGGTTGGCCCCCGCCACGGATCCGTGCCCTGGGAGGACTCCCCCGCGATGAGAGAGCTTGCCGACGAGCCGGGCTACCAGGAGCGCTGCTCGTGGACCGGCCCGATCACCGATACGCACATGCTCGGCGGCCTGACGTTGCAGGCGGCAGCCGACTACGTGCGGACGTTCGCCGAGTCATTCACGACCGAGTCGGTCCCGATGTACGGGCACCTTGTCGTCGCGCGAGCGGCGTTGGAGTCATCGGTGGTGTCGTGGTGGTTGAGCGAGGCTGCCATCACGCGAGACGAGCGGGTGAAGCGTGGCCTGAGCGGGTTTCTGTACAGCGCGAGCGAAGTGTTCCGGTTGAAGATTCGGGCCGGCGGCGGCGAGCAAGTCAAGGAATGGACCGCCCACGCGACGGAACTCGGCTGGGCTGCTACCGACTACGAGGGGAAGCCGTGGAAGCCCCGCAGTCGGGGGACCCCGCGTGTTGACGGAGTCGAAAGACCGTCGATCCAGAAGGGCATCACCCGATTGCTCGTGAGCAACGCCGACGCCACGATCGGCAAGCTCCTGTGGAGCAAGCTGTCGGCCGTCTCGCACGTGACGTATTTTGGGCTCGAGTCGGCAATGTCGGTCGAGGACGCAGCGCCGACTCTGTCGCCCGGTGTGAAGACCGTTCCGGTGGGCACCAACTCGACGTCCGTGAGCCAGCAGGTGTTCTGCATCGTCAGAGCGCTCCGACAAGCAGCGATCGCCCGATTCGCCCTCATGGGGTGGGAGGACGACGCGTGGAAAGCCGCCCGCGACTTCGCCGAGAATGTTGAGCTCAAACTCTTCCAGACCTATCGAGCTGGGCAGCCCGCACCGACCGATGAGCAGGCCGAGCAGGAGGACGCATCAGCACGTGAGAGCCCAGCGTGAGGTCGGGCGTTGGCGCGTCGCCTCCCGCCTTCTTGTCCAGTTGTCGCCGCATACCTCGCGCTGTTTGGCGTCCGGCGCGACCGGGATGGGCGAGAACAGTCCCTCCAGGCGCGGAGGAACTGATCCATCACCAAGCTAACGGCAGGGAGGCGAAGCGCGACTCATCGACCGGCGGAGCCGTCCCGCCGCGCGCTTAATCACTGAGCGACTGCGCTAGGCCGGACCCGCTCGCGTTCCGGGACAGTGCCTCTCCGCGCCGCCGCCAGCGGTCTCGCTCTGCGCGGACACGCCGCTACCGGAACGCCGTCTCGCTGCGGATCTCGGTCCCCGCCGGGTCAAGCAGCACCGCAGTAGCCGGCAGCTGCACCGAGCTCTCAGTGATAAATAGGGCTACGTCCGCGTCTGCGTCGTCGCTCAACGTGACTCCGTTGGCGAAGCGCAGCTCGACCTGTGCGATATCCGCGCCGGCGCGGTAGATCTCCCCGCCAGCGTAGAAGTGATCGGGCCAACCGCCGCCGCCCAGGTTCACCCCGGGTTGGGTCGCGCGGCCTGAGAGGGTGCCGGCGCCGCCTGCACCGCCGAATGTGCGCCACCCTCCATCGGAAGCCGGTTCGACGGGATAGGCGTGCTTCATCTCGAGGAGCCCTAGCCGCGGGTGTTCGGCCGCGAATGTCACGTAGAACACGTGCCGCTCGCCGGCCTGGCGGTGCTTGACGAACCTCAGCGTGCCGAGATCGGCGACGAATCCCAGGCCGCCTGTGACGATGCTCGGCGTGGGCGCCCCACGCTGTGGTTCAGCGAGGTCGGTGATCCTGCCCGGCGGCCTGCTCAACTCGTCGATGACGGCCTGCTCGGGAGTCGGCGAGCCCATCGCGCGAACGCTACCCGACTCGCTGAGCCCAACGACTGCAGGGCTCGATGACGCGAGAGTTGCGCTTTCGCTCCAGCAGGAGCATTTCGAACGCGTGCGTCGTCTTCCCCGCTTCGCGCGCGGATAGCGGGTCTCACTCGTCGCATAAGCCGATGGACCAGCGCACGCCGAGAACGTCCGATTCGGGCGTTCGGATCCGGCCGCGACGACGTCGCACAGACCAACGATCACTGCGACGAGGCGATCCGGCCGGAAGACGCCGCTTCGCAATGATCGGTGTGCTGCCCTGGTCTGAGCTGGTGAGCGCATTCGGCCTATAGCAGTGCCGGAGATGAACCGCTGGACTGCGCCGAGTTCCCGCTCGTCAGGCGTGCAGGAACGGTCCCGCTGGGCGGCCGTCCGCGTAGCTACGGTTATCGGGTGGCGAAATGGAGGGATACGCGACGGTTCGGGCCAGGCCCGTACGTGCTCGGATTCCAGCGCTTGAACTGGGGCGACGAGTTCCCGTTCAGCGTTCCGGCCATCGCGACAATCGAGCGGCTCGAGCTCGGCCAGTCGGTGACGCTACTGGCTGGCGATAACGGGAGCGGCAAGTCGACGATTCTCGAGGCGATCGCAGCGGCGATCGGCTTCGCAAAGCAAGGCGGTGAGCTTGCCCGCCTCGGTGAGCTGCCGGCCGTGCCTCGCAACGTGCTCGATGATGCGCGCGCGCCGTTGCTGGCGCCAGTGCTGAGCGCTACCAAGCCGCGAAACGGCTACTTCCTGCGAGCTGAGAGCTTCTTCAACGTCGCGGAGTTCGTCGACGGCGGCGACCGGTTCGCGCCCGACCTGTCGTTGTATGGCGACGTCCCGCTCCACGCGCAATCGCACGGCGAGTCGTTCCTGGCGCTGGCCGCCAACCGATTCGGGGCTGACGGCCTCTATCTGCTCGACGAGCCGGAGGCGGCGCTGTCGGTCACCGGAGCGCTCGCCCTGCTCGCGGTCGTGACACGCGCCGCCAACTCCGGCGCGCAGTTCGTCATCGCCACCCACTCGCCGATCCTGCTGGCCGCACCAGCCGCCCGGATCTACGAGCTCGACGAGGACGGCATCAACATCGCCGACTACGACGATCTACAAGCCGTGCGACAGATGCGCGGGTTCCTCGACGCTCCCGACCGGTACCTGCGGCAGATCATGACCGACTCAGAAGCTGACGATGGCTGAGAGAAGCAGTGATACCGGGGGCAAGCGCGTTGGCGGCGTAGAGTCGCGGCTGGAGGCCATCGCGACGTACGGGAGATCGCTTCCACCCTCGGCGCAGCTCCCGACCGCAGGCTACGCGCTACGCGCGGCGAACGCTTCGCCCCAAAAGACGGGCTTGCGTGTCCGCTTCGGCTTCCCGTCGCGGAGCGCCCTTTCCACCGGGGGACAGGTCGGTCCTGCTCCGCGCGCGGAAGGAGGGCTCGTCGCGCAGGCCCTGCGGGCCAGAGCATCCGATGCCAGGGCTATCGGACGCGAAAGCGGGCGTGGGCCAGCTGCTGCTTCTCGATCTTTGCGAAAGCGGCTGGCAGCGTCGCTCCCCCGGGATACGGACCGTCGATCCGAGCCGTCAGCGGCCGCGACGTCGCGGTCCTTTTCGGCGGCCCTCCCCCGTAGGCCGGCTCTCGGACTCCTCCGTAGGCTCACCTTTCGGCCTGACCCGCTCGGGAAGCACGTCCGAACTCCCGTGGACCTCCTTGAGGATCCCCGTGATCGTGACGGTCCCGTCGCCGACCGTCCGTGTTAGGTGTAGTCGAACGGGGTGTGACGGATGCGGGCGCCCGACGTGCGATGCCGGGAGTTCCTTGCGTGGCCCGCTGTTCGGCGACTGCGCCCCTGGTGCGAATGGAACGTTCAACCTTGGCTCCTCCTGTTGGTGGCGCCATGATCCCACCGGCGGCGAAGCTGTCAAGGAGCCCACCGCGCGACGTCGGTGGCGGAGGCCTGATGGCCAGCTTCACCGACCCCGATGGCAACGTACTCGGGCTCTTCGGCGCGGGAGCGGGGACCAGTCACTCATCGGTCCGTTCAGCGCCAGGCGCGGCACCGAGCATCGGCTCACCGACGACATCGAGGCAAGGAGCCATTAGCACGCCCGGCGGGCTTCCCGTTTGGGCTACAAGCAGTAGCCCGCCGCGGCCGCCCAGACGTCTCAGATCGGATCCACCACCGGACGTTCGTGGATGGTTGTTTGGGCCGTCACGTTCCGCTCGGCGCGCGTCTCAATACCCAACGCTCAGCGCACGAACCGAGCGCGTCGCCTGGCGCCGTTCGGCCCGGCACCTGACGTCGCCTGAACCGCAACGATCGCGCTGCAGGTCTCGAAGGGCGCCTCTGCATTTCATCGCTCTCCGCTGCTAGGAGGCCGCGGCTTGGAATGGGCCGATCGGATGGCGAGATCTTCATACCCCTCGGACGAGCGGCTGTAGCGAGCGGTCGTCACCCACGACTTTCCGGCGACGTCCGCAAACGTAACCCCCAGATCGAAGTTTGGTGGGGCGCCAGCTCCGAGGTGCGAGACCTCAACATCGACGAATGCGAGATGGGAAACGCCGAGACCAGTGACTGCCCCAACGTGCTTCGCGTCGCCCCAAGCCTCGGACCGTTCGCCCGCGTCATTTCGAGGCGTGATCGCCACCTCGATCCCGAGGGCCGGACCAGATCCTATGTTCTGAATCGGGACACGGAGGAGCCCGCCGGTGGGGGCCGTAGGCGTGATGGACGCTGGTTGTCCGACATCCGGGGCGGCGTTAGGAACGAGCACCGGGCGGTGAGCCTCATCGACCTCCCTCTGCGTCTGCAGCAGAGCGCGTCCGCCAATTACAGCTAGGACGAGCGTAACCAGAACGAGGCCGAGTGTGGCCAAGCCGGTGAAGTCGATGTTCGTGATATGGACCGCGGCGACGCTCAGAATGGACCAAGGCTAAGCCGGGTACAGGACGCGTCCGCGGGGCCGACGCCTCACAGCCACGACGCTCACGAGAGCAGGGGCACGCCACGACCTCGCCGGCGAGTCCGGATGCCCAAGCAAGCCTCGCGCGGACCTCGGTTTCGCGCCACCGGTCGTCTCATTCCCCAACGCTCTACGAACAACGGCACATGAGGGGTCGCACTGGCCTTTGGCGAATCTCAGGATCGGGTCCCTTGCGAGGTTGCGCCCTGCTTCCGCTACGTCGGGGCACAGCGCCCCGGGCGAGTTCCGGGCGCTAGGGGCGATCGGGAGAGCGATCGTGCGTAGCGCTCGGGGCATGGACTTGGCCTTCGCCTGGCGGACGCCGCCGAGACGCTCAAGAAGCCGATGGCGATCGAGACGGAAGCGATCGTGAGGGCTGTCGGTAGGACAACGACGCCCCGGTCGGGTTTCGACGGTCCGGCACGCAGTGGCCATGATCGTGGCGGGTCGGTCGCCCGTCGCCGCCGATCCGCACCATCCAGGCGTCGCAGATCGACATGACTCGGATTCGCCACCGCCCCACGCGAAATCGAGTAGCGTCGCGATAGCCGCCCTGCTTGGGGCGAGTCAAAGAGGGCCCCGGTGAGTGTGATTGTGCTGGCTCCATTCAGCGTTTGAAAGCGGCGAGGAGCCATTCCGAGGTGACCCTCGAACCAACGAAGGGACCGCAATGTCATATCTGCTGAGCCATTTCTGGCCAGGTGGCACCGAAGAGCAGTATCAGGCGACGCTCGCCGCTGCGACCGAGGCCGCCGGAGGGTCCATCCCTGAAACCTTCCACGCTGCCTGTGTGACCGACGGGGGCGTGCTGATCGTCGCGACGTACGAGTCTCAGGAAGTTGCTGACCGTTTCATTCAGGAAACGCTGATGCCGCTGATGCCGATCCAGGGCGGACTGGTCGGCCCTCCCGAGCAGCGCGCGGGCCAGAACCTCCACTGAGCGAGGTTCTCGCGAGGCCCCGGTGCGGCAGTAGGTCGTTGCCGCACGGGTCCGGGCCGCGACGACGGCCGCTGGAGCTGACGCTCGCTTCCCGCCCTACTAGCGGCGCTCCAGCCCCCGCCGCGTTACCGGTGCCCAGACGACCGGCCTCCTTCCGGGTCGGGACGGGCCACCGGTCCTGCTCGTCGCCCGTCCCGCTGGGCGCCGAAAGCGAGCTCGTCGCAGAAGCCCATCCACCAGCGCACACTCGGAGGCCCGTTTGAGGGCAGTCGCCGCGGCCCGGGAGCGCGTCTCAGTTGCCAACGCTCTCCGAACACAGTTCGGAGGTGCTCCAGACTCGATTCTGCGAGGATCGGCAGTCTGACACCGGCGCGCGAGGCGATCCGGTCAGCGGCGATGCGCGTGTCTACTTACGCCGGGCCGAGCGCAGCCAGCTTGGCTTGGCGGGCTGATCGCGGTCGACCCATGCCTCAGAATGGGCCGGTGCCCACGATCCTGATCGAGCTCCCTGGCGGCGAGGGTGTCGTCCGCGGCGACGACGGCGAGATGGTGATCACCCGCGACGTCAGCGACGGGCGTGGTCCCCGGTTCGGCGGGGGCGATTACCGTCCCGTCAAGGACTGGCTCGACGAGGGTCGGACGCTCGTCGGCGGGCTACTTCCGCCCGGCGCGGTCAGCGCCGAGGTGATCGACGACGCGGGGATCAAGATCCTGGCCAACGTCGGCGCCGGCGTGTACGTCGCGATCCTGCACCAGCCCAACGACGGCCATCAGACCGTGGTCTGTTGCCGCGATCCCGCCGGGCGAGCCGTCGCGCGGCCGCTGCCGCCGGACTGGACCCGCACACCGGTCACCGACGCAGATGTGCCGTGCCCGGCGTGCGGTGTGGTTGCCTACGACGAGGTCCTTCCGACCGATGGCTCGCGCGGTGGACGGGGTGGCCACGGGCACGACGGCCCGCTGGAGCCGTGCCCGATCACCGTCTGTCGCATCTGCGGCCACGAACAGGGCGCTGGACGCTCGATTACGCGGTTTGGGTCCACCGAAAATGAGCCCGAGGACGAGACGGCTGCCGCCGGGCGCCGGGGGCTTCGGCGCGCGCACCAGCGGATCGAGAAGTGGTATCTCGACAAGCTCATCCTGCGCGGCGTTGCGTTTCCGATCTACGCCGCTGAGAACTGGCGTGCGCAGATCGGCAGCGGGTGGGGGACTTTGGCGAAGCCGACCGGCGCGCCATCCAAGAGTGCGCGTGAGGACGTCACCCACCTGGTGGCGGATGGCGACCCAACGACCGCTGGGGGTGTCAGGGTGAGAAACGGTTCGGGGGTTCCGTCGATGATGATGAGCGTCTCGGCCTGGGTGGCGGTGCGCACGGCGGCGCGTCGTTCACGGTCGCGGGCGGCGAGCCATAGCTTCAGCACATGGCGTCGGGCTCGGGCGCTGATCTGCGCCGATGTGGCCTTCCGGCCTATGTGGTGGTCAGCTCGCCGTCGCGCTCAGGGATCGACCAGCGCACGCACTGAATCGTCCGCTGAGCGCGTCCAAGACCGGCCGAGGGTCGTCGCACAAAGGAACCTCTGCGAACGGGGCGGGAGCGGCTTGTACCGCTGCGGTGACACGGCTGGCTCGGCATGAGTAAGCCGGGCGCGCCTCGATGCGCTCACACGGCTCGGGCGCACCTCGAGCCGCGAGGGCGCTAGAAGTCTGTGATGCCGGCCTCGAGATCCTTCGCGACAGCCCGCGGGACCCCTTGGAGGGTAATCGACCCCTCCTGCTTGTTGTGCGTCGGGGGGTAGCCCTGGTCGCCTTCCCAGAGCACGTACCAGCGCTTCCCGATCTTGTGCTCGATCGAGATTCCGTTCCCAGTTCTGCACTGCTGTTCGTGCTTGGGCTCGATCGCGTAGGCGCTAAACGACCACGCCCCCCATCGGGAGCCGTTGACTACAGTCGCAATATCGGCCACGAAGCAGCGGAACGGCGCCGAGCGCGGCTCGTTCTCGTTGCTTCCGCCGTAGTAGCGGGCGCTCGCGTTGTAGATCATCGCGGCCTTCTCACCCCTGACCGCTGGGCGGTGCGCCGAGGCGGCGACTGGCAGAGCTAGAGCCATTCCCATGGCCCCGACCGCCCCGTACGTGGCGTTCAGCAGCCGTCTCGAATTAGAGATGTGCGTCATCATCCGAAGCTTCTCCGCGCCTGCAGCCTAGCGGCCGAATGGCGATCGCCTTCGACGGTCAGATCGCACCGGTCTCGTCGACCTGAGCAGCCGGCACTCTGACTTTCTCGAGTGAGCGGCCGCTGGTCTTCGGGCCGCCGAGGGCGATCAGGCCGGCCAGTAGCCCGGTGATTCCGATGCTGGCGAACCCGATGAAGAACGTGGCGCTGGACACCAGTGTGGGTAGCAGCAGGGCGCCTACAGCCCCGCCCAAGTGCCCGCCTCCGTCAGCCAGGGCGAACCCGCGGGCCCGCAGGGCGGTCGGGAAGTTCTCGGCGGTGAAGGTGTAGGCCACCTGCAGGTAGGACCCTAGGGCCACCGTCGCCAGGAACGAGCCGACGGTCACGACCGCGCCGTTGGCCAGGGTCCCGATCAGCAGCATCCCGACCAGCCAGACGACCGTGGCACCGAAGATCAGGAGCCTGCGCTCGATCTTGTCGGCCGTGAGGATCATGATCCATGCCCCCGCCGGGTACCCAATCCCTCCGACCGCCAGGTACAGGATCGAGCTGCCGATCCCCAGGCCGTGCGCGGAGAGCAGGGTCGCGGCGTCCCCCAGGAACCCGTAGTTGCCGATGTACCACAGGAACCACATCGTGATCAGGGCCAGGACCGCCAGGCCATACCGTCCGTGCAGCAGCTCGCCCATGCCGCCGCCCGGATGACCGTCGTCGCCGGCCGCCGGAGTGGCCTCGGACCCAGCCGAGAGCCGCTCGGCCGACGCTGATGCTGGCATCGGCGCTGCGGACGCCGCCAGTTCCTCCGGGGCAAAGCGCTGCTCCATCGAGGCGACCATATCCTCGGCCTCCTTGACGCGGCCGTGCTGGATCAGCCATCGGGGTGACTCCGGCAGGCGCAACGCGAACAGCACGCCCGCCAGCCCGATCAACGCGCCGATGGCGAACAGAAGCCTCCAGCCGATATGGAAGTTCGGTACCAGGGCGAGGGCCACGAACGGCGTGATCGCCTGGCCCATGATGCCGATCATGAACATCCTCACCGAGATACGGCCTCGCTGTGAGGAAGGAGAGAGCTCCCCCACATAAGTCGACGCCAGGTTGAGGGCCGCGCCGACGCCCATACCGGTCAGGAAACGCCAGATCGACAGCGAAACGACCCCGGTCGCAAACGCGGAGCCGAGGGATCCCAGGCCGGAGACGAGCAGCGAGACAAGGAACGCGGGCCGGCGACCTCGCCGGTGTGCGAACGCCGCGATGAGGTTCGACCCCACGATGTAACCGACCAGCCCGATCGCTATCGCCACGAACTTCACGTCGTTGGCGCTCAGGTGGAACTGCTTGACGATCGCCGGCAGCCCGAAGCCGATGTCGGTGATGTCGTAGAAGACGAAGAAGTACGCCAGCCCCAGCACGAAAAGGTCGAAGCGGGGCAGCGGCCACCCCGGCAGCCGGTCCATACGGCCCAGCAGCGCTCGGCCCTGGGCCGCTCCGCCGACGTGATCTTTCGGCCCGGCGGCTATATGCTCGCTACCGTGGGATGACTCGCTCATCGCGCAGCCCCCCGAACTCCTGTCCAGCGGGGCAGACCGGGCGCTTCGATGGGCCGCATGGGCTTGGCTCCTGACGCGTGCGTTACGGCGTGAACCGTTGCCGGTCACAGCACCAACCGGCTGAGCGCTGGAGCCGGAAAACCATTGCACGCCGAGCTTTGAGGCGAGCTGACACGCATGCTACACCCGGCCACAAAGGGAGTCGGTGACGATCGTGTACTGGCGCCTGCCAGTTAGACTTTGCCTGGCTTGAGCCGCTGATGAGTTACCGCGAGACCGCGCATCTACGATCGCCAACGAGCAGGTCGGCGGCGGCGATCGCGGGCAGCCACTCAGGCTTTCGGGGCCCAACGGACCGCACGAGCGCTCCCGCTCGATCGAGCAGTCCCGCGAGCGTCTCGCGCAACTACTCGCGATCCCCCACCAGGTGGCGACCCCGCGATCAGTCCTGATCGACTGACGTGATCCGCTTCTGCGCCCCGTGCGACGACTCATCATCAAGAGCTTCGACGTCGAGACCCTTCGGACCATGGCCGCCGTCAGGAGCTACGCCGAGGCTCATCCCGACGGCATCCCGCCCGCACAGCCCGCGAACTGAAACACCGACCAGCGGGCCTTCTCGGGCACTCGTGACAGGACATCTGCTGCTTTGGGCTGAGGCTGTCGCACAAACCAAACCGGTTGTACGAATCTGACAACGGCCAATTTCGCTGACCTCGTGAGAGCGGCTCAGCCGGGCAGAGCGGGTCCTCCGCGACGGAAATGGTTCGTCCCAGAATCGTCACCTTGTCGCAAACGTACAAAAAGTCGAGACCGGTGATGGTTTGTGCGACAGCGTCCCGGGCGGCTGGCGCCGCTACCTCTGAGGGATGAGAATCCCTGGGGCCCGGATAGACGCCGGTGAGGCGTGGTGCGTTAGAGCCCGTGCGACAGCGTGGCGCGGGGACCTGTGGGACCGTTGATTGCTGCCGTGAGCGCGAAGGACAGACTCATCCTCGGGAGGTTCCCACCGGGCGACATGTCAACCGTCGTCTCGAAGGGAGCAGCACAATGGATGTGATCGTGGAGCGGTGCGCGGGACTCGACGTGCATCGCGACAACGTAGTCGCGACCGTCCGGGTGCCGGGCACCGGTCGTCGCCAATGGGACAAGCAGACCCAGACGTTCAAGGCGACGCTCGCCGGGCTCGCGGAACTCGCTCTGTGGCTGGCGGAGGCCGGGGTGACCTTGGTCGGGATGGAGGCCACCGGCGTGTATTGGAAGACCGTGTTCCAAGCGCTGGAGGATCGGTTTGAGTGCTGGCTCTTAAATGCTCATCACTTGCGCAACGTCCCTGGCCGCAAGACCGACGTCAAGGACTCCGATTGGATCTGCCAGCTCGTGCAGCACGGGCTGGTCAGGCCGAGTTTTGTGCCGCCGCCGGAGATCCGTCGGCTGCGTGACCTCACCCGGCTGCGCAGAGCGCAGACCAACGAACGCGCCCGCACGATCCAACGGCTCGAGAAAGTCCTCCAGGACGCTGGGATCAAGCTCTCAAGCGTGGCGTCAACGACCTACTCCAAGTCAGCGCGGGCGATGCTCGAAGCGCTGCTGTCGGGCGTGACCGATCCCGAGCAGCTTGCTGAGCTCTCCAAGGGCAAGATGCGCGCGAAGATCCCGCAGCTGCGCGAGGCGCTCCAGAGCCGCTTCCAGATCGAGCATCACGGGATCATGGTCGCGCAACTGCTCGCGCACATCGACACGCTCGACCTCGCGCTGGCGAACCTCAGCGAACGGATCGAGTTCGTGCTCACCCCGCACGCACACATCATCGAGCTGCTGAGCACGATCCCCGGTGTCCAAGCCCACGCCGCGCAAGTGCTGATCGCCGAGTGCGGTCTGGACATGAGCCTGTTCCCGACCGTCGGTCACTTCGCCTCGTGGGCCGGCGCGTGCCCAGGACACCACCAGTCAGCCCGCCGCCGGGGCTCAGGGCGAACCCGCCCCGGACCACGGTGGCTCACCGACCAGCTGACCGAATGCGCGAAGGCGGCCGTGCGCACCAAAGAGACCTACCTGGCCGCGCACTACGCCCAGCTCCGCGGACGCCGCGGCGAAGCCAAAGCGATCGGAGCGATCCGTCACGACCTCCTCGTCGCGTACTTCCACATCGTCCGCGACCAAGTCCCTTACCGCGACCTCGGACCCGACTGGCAACGCAAGCGCTACTCCGTCGAGCACCGCGCTCGCCGCCTGCAACGTCAGCTCGAAGCGCTCGGCTACGCCGTCACCCTCGACCAGATCCCGCAGCCCGAACAGGCCGCCTGACCCCACAACCACGCAGCCGGGCTACCGCCGACCGATCGCCGGCGCGAACGACCCTGCCCGAACCCGACCGCCAACTCGGGGATTCACAGGACAGCCTCTCGCCAATCCGATCGCTGGCCGCGAGGAGGGCGGAGCGACGAAATCAGTCCGCTTGGATCCACTCGGGAACGCGGTTCTCGCCGGAAGCGCGACTTTGGAGCCGCCACCGGGACTCGACAACCACCGCCCGCGGGGCGCATCGCGTCACGCAGAGCTCACCAGTCGTGCATGGTGCCGTCGGTGAGCCGGTTGTAAGGGAGGTAGGCTCGCTGATACGGATACCTGGAGGCCGCGTCCAGATGCAGTTCGACACCGAGCCCGGGGTTGTTTCCGGGGTGCAGGTGGCCGTCGGCGAAGGTGTATGACTGCTCGAAGACGTCATTGATGTGCGTGGCGTGCGGCATGTACTCCTGGATCCCGAAGTTGTGGATCGCGAGGCCGAGGTGCAGCGCCGCGGCCATTCCCACGGGTGAGACGTCCGTCGGGCCGTGTATGCCCGACTTGATCTGGTACAGGGCGGCGTAGTCGAGCAGCTTCTTTAAATGCGTGATGCCGCCGGTGTGCGTGACGGCGCTGCGCACGTAGTCGATCAGCTGTTCGCGGATGAGGGTCTGGTAGTCCCAGACCGTGTTGAAGATCTCCCCGATCGCCAGTGGTGTCGTCGTGTGCGCTCGCACCAGCCGCAGCGCCTCCTGGTTCTCCGCTGGGGTGCAGTCCTCCAGCCAGAACAGGTCGTAGGGTTCGAGGCTCTTGCCGAGCTGGGCGGCTTGGATCGGGGTCATGCGGTGATGCCCGTCGTGCAGCAGTGGCAGCTCGGGGCCGAACTCGCCGCGCACGGCCTTGAACACGGTCGGAAGGTGGTGCAGATACGCTCGGGTGTCCCACGTCTCCTGCGCCGGCAGGTCGCCTCGGCGGGCTGGCTCGTAGTCGTAGCGGCTGTCGGTGCCCGCTCCGGTGCCGGCGGCGGCGTTGGCGCTCGAGGCGACGCCGTAGACGCTCGGCAGTCCCGGGATGCCAATCTGGACGCGGATGGCGCGGTAGCCCTCGTCTAGGTGCTGCTGGATCGAGTCGAAGAGCTCAGGGAGGTCCTGCCCGCTGGCATGCCCGTAGGCGAGCAGGCTGTCGCGGCTGGCCCCGCCGAGCAGCTGATAGAGCGGCATTCCCGCAGCCTTGGCCTTGATGTCCCAAAGGGCCACGTCGACGGCGGCGATTGCGGCCATGGTGACGGGACCGCGTCGCCAGTACGCGCCGCGATAGAGGAACTGCCAGGTGTCTTCGATGCGATCCGCATCGCGGCCGATCAGCAGCGGAGCGACATGCTCCCGCAGATAGCTGACGACGGCGAGTTCACGCCCGTTCAGGGTGCCGTCCCCGAGACCGACGACGCCATCGTCGGTCTCAAGCCGTAACGTCACGAAGTTACGGTCCGGGCTGGTGACTATGACCTCGGCCTTTTCGATCCTCATGCTCGGGTCCTGCCTCGTCGTTGTGGGCGCTCAGACGCCGCCGCTCATCGTATCTTCGCAACCGGTTGCTCCCGTTGCGCCGCCCCAAGCACTCCATCGGCGCCGCGGCGGCAACCGATTCATGGCGTTCCATGCCATGCTATAGCTGTCGACAGTGTTCGCGTCGTCGAGCCTTCATCCGGATCGCTTGTTACCCGGCGATCCCGCGGCGCTCCCGATCGCCCGCCGGCTCTACCAGCAGATCTCGGACGCTCCGATCATCTCGCCGCACGGACACGTGCCGGCGCGGCTGCTGGTAGACGACGAAGGTTTCGGAGATCCGGCGTCGCTATTCGTGAGTCCCGATCACTACAT
>CABEAW010000148.1_pt1 | contig 22876 bp, 26 predicted proteins | sample 3422111 | NCBI WGS metagenome assembly CABEAW01 (sample SAMEA5534326, study PRJEB31848) | metagenome | biome: tundra; feature: field; material: soil | place: USA | collected 2013-05 | depth 0.15 m | reverse complement strand
AGGGCCCACGAGCCCTAACCCTCCGGCGGGGATTTCAGAGCCCGGGCTGCGGCAGCGACCGGGTGTTGACCACCTGGAAGTCACGACCACTGAGATGACCGAGCGCAGCCAGCGCATCCATCTTCCAGTGCTGGCTGGGCGCGCCGGAGATGAACCAGGAAGGGCCGTTGTCGGCCAGCAGCATGCCGTACGTCTTCAGCGCCTGCGCGATCACCCGCGCCTGCCGGGGCAGCCGGGAGATGTCGACGCTCGCCTTCAGCCGTACGCGCATCCCCATCGGCGCCAGGCCGATGCAAGTGGTGGCGAAGTGCCGCGCGGGGTAAACGTAGCGCCGCGCCGTGCACGGTGCGGTGAACCGCAGCGCGTGATCGATCACGCCGCCGGCCACCTCGTCGTAGCGCGCCAGCCCCGGCAGGATCGGCAGTCCCGCGGCATCGGCCGAAGTCCAGCCGGCCGGGCGGAGCTGGTTGGAGCGCAGGTTGAAGATCGCGCCCGAGCCCGCGGTCCAGTCGCCCCCACCGGCGCTCGGGTAGGCGCTGAAGAGCTCATAGTCGGTGCACGTCTTGCGTTCCACGACGATCACGTGCCGGTCTCCGGCCGACGTAGCGCCGCCCTCGATCGGCACCCCGGCAGACAGCGGGTAGTAGCGCCCGGTGGACTGCGACGCGTAGTGGAACTTGACCGGCGCCCACCGCGTAATCCCGGAGACGACGCGGTAGGGGATCCCGTCTGGCCCGCCATCGTAGGCGGTGCCGAAGCCAGCGTGCACGGGGGCTCCGAGGCCGATGCTCGCAATCAGGCGGGCCGAGTCAGCGGCCGCCGGCAGGTGGTCCACAGGCTGATTCCACGGACTGTCGGGCGGGAAGACCGGGCACCGCGGGGCGCCCGGGAGCGGCCGAGCGCGGACCAGCGCGGAGAGCGACAGGAAAGTCAGGCAGCTGCAGATCGTTATCAGCGCGACGCGTCTCATCGAGGTGGCGATCATATGGGTCTGACCCCCGGAGTGATTTCAGGACACGACCAGGATGCCCCCAGACCTGACTCCGAACACGGCCTGGGCGGCCTCGCCGATGTAGTCGCCGTCGACCTGCATCGGGAGTGGCCGCTCGTCGAGCGAGCGGACCGTCAGCGACGCCACCCCGGCGAACGGATGGACCTGGCGGTGGCGGGCCAGGCGCGTGCCCCGGGCCAACGCGCGCCAGGTGATCGTCGGGATGTCGATCAGGCTGGCGCGTCGGAGCACGATCCCGGCGAGATCGCCGCTCTGCAGCGTGGCGCCCTCGCCCATGTCGACCGGGCGCTCGCCGAAGTAGGTGTAGGGGGCGGCGTTCTGCACCACCACCGTGACGCCGTTGACGCGGGTGCTACCGAGGTCCACCTCCATCCTCGGCGGGCGCACCAGATAGCTGCGCGTGAATGTCCTGATCCCCGTCCAGGCGTAGTACCACTCGCCGACGCGGGCCTTCAGGCGGGGGTGGGCATCCACCTTTTCCACCACGCTCGCGTCCAGGCCGACGCCGGCCGAGAACAGGAACTGCCGTTCGTTGATGTAGCCCAGATCCACGCGCCGGGGGCGCCAGTCGTCGGCCAGCTGCAGCAGGTGCTCGGTCGCATCGACCACGTCGGTGGGGATCCCCAGCATCCGGCAGTAGACATTGGTGCGGCCACCCGGCAGGCAGGTGAGCGCCGTATCGGAGCCGGCCAGACCGTTGGCCGCCTCGTTGACGGTGCCGTCGCCGCCGAACGCGACCACCACGTCATATCCGTCCCGCGCGGCTTCGCGGCACAGCTGGGTGGCGTGGTCACGGGCCTCGGTATCCACCGCATCGACCTGGTAGCTGCCACGCAGCGCGTAGACCACCAGGTGCTTGAGGCGATCGGACACGGTGGTCGCGTACGGATTGACGATCACCAGCATCCGTTTGCTGGGTGTCCGGCTGCCGTTGAGGCCCAGTCTGGCCTCCAGGCGCTCCAGCGGGTCGGTTGACGCGGGCGCCATAGGCTCAGCTCAACACCGGTGGCCGAGGGTCGTTACGCGCCCGTCGACGCCGCGCTCAATCATCTTGTTGATCTGTCGAGTGTCTGCGTATACTTGTGAGTACATAGCAGTACGCATCCAGAGGGGTGGAGGGAATGGCCCTTAGAAACCCCGGCAACCTCCTGAAAGGGAACGGTGCCAATTCCATCAGGCTCCAACGACAAAGCCTGGGAGATGTGGACAGGGCGGTTTCCCAAGCCTCCGACCACAGACCCCGGCGGAGGTTTTTCATATATGCCGCCAGAGTCACTTCGCTGCAAGGAATGTAAGACAACCTACCCGCTCGAAGCGCGATACGTCTGCGAGCGCTGCTTCGGTCCGCTGGAGGTGGCCTACGCGCCGCGACCTCAGGGCGATGCGGAGGCGCTGCGCCGGCGAATCCAGGCCGGACCGCATTCGCTCTGGCGCTACGCGGACTTCCTGCCCGTCCAGGTGCCGCCGCGCGGCACGCTGACCGCGGGCTGGACCCCGCTGCTGCGGGCCGAGCGGCTCGCCGAGCAGCTAGGGCTGGAGGAGGTCTGGATCAAGAACGACGCGGCCAACCCCACGCACTCGTTCAAGGACCGGGTCGTCGCGGTGGCGCTGGCTCGAGCCCGCGAGCTCGGCTTTCAGACGATCGCCTGTGCCTCGACGGGGAACCTGGCCAACGCCGTGGCCGCGCACGCCGCGGCGGCGGGGCTGGAGTCCTACGTGTTCATCCCGTCCGACCTGGAGGAGCAGAAGGTGATCGCCACCGGGGTGTATGGGACCAACCTGGTCGCCGTGAACGGAAACTACGACGATGTCAACCGTCTGTGCACCGAGCTCTCAGGCGAGCACGAGTGGGCGTTTGTGAACATCAACATGCGCCCGTACTACGCGGAGGGCTCCAAGACGCTCGCGTTTGAGACCGCCGAGCAGCTCGGCTTCGAGCTGCCTGACCGGGTCGTCTGCCCGATCGCCTCAGGGTCGCTGTTCACCAAGATCTCACGTGGCTTTGCCGAGTGGATCGAGCTCGGTCTGCTGGAGGGTGAGCAGCCGGTGTTCAACGGCGCCCAGGCCACCGGCTGCTCACCGGTCGCCCGGGCGTTCGAGTCCGGGCACGACTTCTGCGTGCCGGTGAAGCCCGACACGATCGCCAAGTCGCTGGCGATCGGCAACCCGGCCGACGGGCCCTACGCGCTCGAGCTCGCCAGGAGCACGGGTGGCTCGATCGACTCGGTTTCCGACGATGAGATCCGTGAGGGGGTCCGCCTGCTGGCCCAGACCACCGGGATCTTCACCGAGACGGCCGGCGGGGTGACGGTGGCGGTGCTGGAGAAGCTGGCCCGGCGCGGCGACATCGATCCCTCCGAGCGGGTCGTCGTGTACATCACCGGCGAGGGGCTCAAGACGCTCGATTGCGCCCGCGGGACCTTCGAGCGCTGGGAGATCGAGCCGACCGTGTCCGCCTTCGAACAGGCCGCAGAGCGTGTGGCCGCTCTGGCCTGAGAAGATTCAGAGCGATGGCGGTCAGGGTCAAGATCCCCACCCAACTCCGGGCGGCCACCGGGGGCGAATCCGAGGCCCGGGTCGACGGCTCCACCGTCGGCGAGGTCCTCGACTCGCTCTACGAGCGCTACGGCGAGCTGCGCAGCAGGATCGCCGAGGACGGCGGCCTGCGACGGTTCGTCAACGTCTACGTCCAGGGAGAGGACATCCGCTTCCTGGAGGGGCTCGACACGCCTGTCGAAGATGGCGACGAAGTCACGATCCTGCCGGCGGTCGCGGGCGGCTAATCGCCAGCCCCGCCCCCGGTCGCCGCGCCGACGCCCACCGGGCAGCTCACGCCGGTGCCGCCGAGCCCGCAGTAGCCGCCCGGGTTCTTGTGCAGGTACTGCTGGTGGTACTCCTCGGCGTAGTAGAACGGGCCCGCCTGGGCGATCTCGGTGGTGATCTCCGGGTATCCGGCACCTTGTAGGCGCTCCTGATAGGCGGCACGGGAGGACTCGGCGGCGGCACGCTGCTGTTCGTCCTGCCACAGGATCGCAGAGCGATACTGGGTGCCGGCGTCGTTGCCCTGGCGCATGCCCTGCGTGGGGTCGTGGTTCTCCCAGAACAGGCGGAGCAGCTCGCTGTAGGAAGTCTTGGACGGATGTCGGGACAGGTTACGCGGTCGTCTTCACGGTCCGGCCGGGCCGCGCCGCCGGCGACCGTTATGACCGGCGCTTTGAGTAATGGCTCGTCCCTGACGAACCCCAACGGCCGCGGTACGGCACAATTGCGGCGTGGTGCAACGCGCGGACAAGACCCCGGCCCGGCGCCGGCGCCTCGTGCTGGCGATCCTCGCCGGCCTCGTCCCCGTGATCCCGATCGTGATCGCGGTACTGCTGAGCGGCGGCGGGGCCAGCACTGGCGTGGCGGCGGCGGCGTCGAGCTCGCGGTTCAATCCGGTCGCCGCACCGCATCCACGCTCGGCTGGCACCCTTTCACCCGTTCCGCCCGGGTCCGGGGCGATCGTGGCGCTCGTGCGCCACGCCACCCCGTTGCGTAGCTCGCCCGGTGGCGCGACGATCGCCCGCCTCGAGACTCGCACCGGCTTCGGTTCGCCGCAGGCGGTCTGGGTGGTGCGACGCTCGGGCAACTGGCTGGGCGTGATCAGCACGCTGGCGGGCAACGGCCACGTCGGCTGGATCGCCGCCTCGGCGGCATCGCTGAGCCGGGTCGGCTGGGAGCTGAAGGTATCGCTCAGCGCGCGGCGACTGACCGTGCTCGACAACGGCAAGGTGGCCGAGCGCTACACGATCGCGGTCGGAGCGCCGCTGTCGCCGACGCCGACCGGCCGCTTTGCTGTCACCGATCGCCTCAGCACGGGCGACCCCGGCGGACCGTACGGCTGCTGCATCCTGGCGCTGTCGGCCAAGGCCCCGCACGTGATCCAGGGATGGGACGGGGGCAACCGGATCGCGATCCACTCCACGCCGGAGACCGCGAGCATCGGCCAGCCGGTCAGCCACGGTTGCATGCGCCTGACGCTCGCCGAGGGCCAGTGGCTGCTTGATCACATTCCGCTCGGCACCCCGACGCTGATCAGCAGTTAAGGCCCCGGGCGCTGCCGTGCTGCCGTGCTGCCGTGCTCCGCGGGGCCGATCAGGCCAGGTTGAGCTCGTCCTCAGGGTCCTCGATCTCGCCGCTGGCCCGCCGCAGCTTCTCGATCGCGCGGCGCAGCAGCCGCGAGACCTGCATCTGCGATACACCGATCCGCTGCGCGATCTCTGATTGGGTCAGATCGCGGGCGAAGCGGAGATACAGGACCATCCGGTCCTGCTCCTCGAGCTCGTCGACGCCCTGGGCGATCACCGCCAGGTACTCGGCGATCTCCAGCCGCTCGTCTTCTGAGCCGAGGACCTGCGCGGGGGTCAGTGCCGGGTCGTCATCGTCGTCTGAGCCGGGGTCCAGCGATGATGCGTGGCGGGCGTGATAGGCCTCGATCGCCTCCAGCGTATGCTCCTCGCTGGTCCCCAGAGCTTCGGCCAGCTCGCTCAGTGAGGGCGAGCGGCCCAGCTGTGAGGACAGCCGCTCGCTGGCGCTGGCCAACTCCAGCGCGCGCTCCTTGACGCCACGCGGCACGTGCAGCGCCCAGCCGGTGTCGCGGAAATACCGCTTCAGCTCGCCAAGGATCGTTGGCGTCGCATAGCTGGTGAACGCGAAGCCGCGGTCGGGATCAAAGCGGTCGATCGCCTTCAGCAGGCCGACGTTGGCGACCTGGACGAGGTCATCGATCGGCTCGCCGCGAGCGTGATACCGGCGGGCGAGGCTGCGCGCGAGCGGTTCGAAGCGGCGCACGAGCTCCTCCCGGATCAGCGGATCGGGCTGGCGGTGCTGGCGTCTGAGAAGCTCGTCGTTCTCCAGACCGCGAACGTGGTCGCGGCCGAGCGTCACGGCAAGCTGGCTTCGTGCGATTGCACGAGGTGATTCGGAATGGGCACGGGCTTCCTCGCACATGAACCGTGTACGACGTTTGCAGCCTGCAGCTGGCTACCGAAATGCCTCGCATCGCGCCAACCGCTGATTCCCGACATCCGGCCGCAGCCAGCATCGGACGATCTCTCCTCCGATCATATCGGCAGGCGATCGCGGAGTTTCTGCCCGCCCGCGATCTGACCGTCAGCCGTAGAGCGAGTCGAACAGCTCCGCGTAGCGGTCGTTGATCACGTTACGTTTGACCTTCAGGGTGGGGGTGAGCTCACCGCCATCGATCGACAGGTCGTGATCGAGGATCGCGAACTTCTTGATCTGCTCCACCTGCGCGTAGTGCTGGTTGGCGCGATCCAGTTCGCGCTGAACGAGCTGGCGGACCTCGTCGGTCTTACTCAGCGCGTCGAGCTCCTCCGGCAGCCCCTGCTCCTTGGCCCAGGGAACGATCTCCTCTGGGTCGAGCGTGATCAGCGCCACCGGGTACGGACGGCGATCGCCGTACATCATGGCCTGGGAGATGAAGCGCGACTGCTTGAGGTCGTTCTCGATGTTCGACGGGGTGAGGTTCTTGCCCCCTGCAGTGATGATGATGTCCTTCTTGCGTCCGGTGATCTTCAGAAAGCCATCGTCGTCGAGCTCGCCCACGTCGCCGGTGTGCAGCCAGCCGTCGATCAGCGCCTCGGCGGTCGCCTGGGGGTTGCGCCAGTACTCACGGAACACGTTGGGGCCCTTGATCAGGATCTCGCTGTCCTGCTCGGCGATCCGCAGCTCGACGCCGGGCATCGGCCGTCCGACCGTACCGAAGCGGAAATGCTCCAACGTCGCGACGGTCCCCACCGCGGTCGTCTCGGTCATGCCCCAGCCTTCCAGCACCGGCACGCCAGCGGCGTAGAAGAACTCCAGGATCTCAGGCGCGATCGGGGCCGCCCCGGTAACCGCCTGGCGGATCTGGCCGCCGAACAGATCTCGCACACGCGTGAAGATCTGCTCGTCGGCCCGGTCAAAGGCGCGCTGCTTCTCGTCCGGGACCGATTCGCCGCGCTCACGCAGCGAGCGGACCTCGACCCCCAGCTTGATCGCCTGTTGGAAGCGCTCGCGGTCCTCTTCTGAGGCCTGCTCCTGCAGTTTGGTGGCCGCCGTGTAGAGCTTCTCGAAGATTCGCGGCACCGACGGCAGATAGGTCGGCTCGGTCTCGATCAGCTCGCCGAGGATCTGCTTGGTCTCGCCGCCGTAATAGACGATCGTCGTGCCCTGGTCAAAGGACGCCAGCTGCGCGGTGAGCGCGAACGAGTGGGCGAGCGGGAGATACAGGTAGGTCTTCTCGCCCGGCTGCACAAACGCCAGCTCCTCCACCATCTGGCAGACCGACATCGCGTTGGCGTGGGTAAGCACCACCCCCTTGGGCGCGCCGGTGGTACCGGAGGTGTAGATGATCGTGTAGGCGTCGTTGGGCGTCACCTGTGACTGTCGCTCGGCCAGCTGTGCCCGGTCGCCGGCGCGCCCTCGCTCACGAAGCTGCGCGAGCGTGAGCTCGCCCGCGCCCTTCGCGATCCCGATTACGTGCTCGAGCTCAGGCAAACCGTCGCGGATCTGCTCGATCTTGGCTCGCTGGTCTTCGTTCTCGCAGATCACCAGGCGCGCGCCGGAGTTGCTGAGCACCCATTGGCACTCACGGGGCGAGCTGGTGGGGTAGATCGGGACGACCACGCCGGCGGCCGCGGAGATGCCGTAGCTGGCCAGCGTCCACTCCGCGCGGGTGTCGGACAGGATGCTGACGCGGTCGCCCGGCTCGATGCCGAGCTCGATCAACCCGAGCGCGATCTCGTCGATCGCCTCGCCGGCCTCGGCGTAGCTGAGCTCATGCCAGTCCTGGCCGACCTTGCTACGCGCGGCGATCCGGTCCCCGAAGCGTTGCGCGGCGGAGCGCGGCAGGGCGGCAACCGTCTGTGCGAGTTCCTCGGCACTCGATTTGGTGTCTCTCATACCCTCTCCTCGTCCGGTGTCGCGGCGAACTTTCGCACGTTTGGGCACCTCGAGCCGCCGCAGCCGCAGAGAGCGGACGACAACCCTGACGAGACCGACTGATGATCAACGCTCTGCGCTGCGTCCAGCACCTTCTGGCCGTCGTTCAGGCGCAGCTAAGAGTGACAGTGTGAACTGTCGCAACCAGCGGCTCTGTCAGAGCACAGAAAAACGGTATCAATCAAGCCACCGGATAACAACGGACATTGCTCGTGTATCCCATGGGCTCAGCCTATGGGTCTGGCGGCCTCTGACAGGTTGAGCATCGCGGGCGGCGTCCAGCGCCGCAGGGTGGGCGGCCTACCGCCGGCACCGTGGCTCGCTGCTGAGCACCCTGGAGTCCTGATCAGAGCTCAGCGCGCCGGCCCGTCGGGCGCTTCGGTCACGGCTACGTTGATGGTCGAGCAGCGTCCGCAGCGGACACGGACCTTCTTGGTCATCTGCATCGGGTGCATCGACCTGGCCAGCACATTGCCGCAGACGACACACACGTAGTCGTCGGGGCCGTTGCCGGTGAAGGCGGGCCGGTCGACGCCCTCCTGGATCGCCGTGCCGCCGTCGAAGGGCACCTCACCGTCGCGTACCCGCCTCATCGTGATATTTGCCATCTGAAGCTCCTAGCGCCAGACGTGGGGCGCGTCGCCGTCAGGTCAGATCTCGGCGAGCTTTCCGGTGAAGTCCTTGATCAAGGCGTCGAGCACGCCGACAAGCACGCCTTCGCCCATCGAGGCTGCCTTACCCGTGATCTGGGCGTCGGTGTGAATCGTGCCTCCGCCATCACTGAGCGCGAACTCGACATTCGCGTTGGCGTGCCCCTGGCCGCCGGCCTCCCTGGATTTGACAGTCATGACCGCGCGATGAGCGGTGGCGTCCTGCTCGACGATCTCAACGGTGCCGGTGAACTTCATCGACATCGCTCCCATCTTGACCTTGATCTCGGCCTTGACGGCGTTGGGCCCGGTCTTCTCGAGCACAGTGCCCCCCTCGACGCACGGCACCACTCGCTCGAGGTCGAGAATCGCCTCAAAGCTCTCATCAATCGGTCGGGAGGTCGAGAAAGGATGGTCCAGCACAACTGCCATATGAATTCTCCTCGGTCAAACGGTGAGTGGGGGTGATCGGCTCACGTCTAACCAGCAGCAGGTTAGCCGATGCCCTGTTCCGGATCGCCGGCTCTCGTGAGCGCGACTGTACTAGTACGCTGCACTAGACTCCTGCCGCGTGGCGATTGCACTCGGTACTCACACGTTCGGCCCGGCAAACGGTAGGTTGTCGGTGAAGACCGGACGCACCGGCGCGGCCGCGAAGGCCGGTCACAATCTCCTGATCGAGGTCACGTCCTGGCAGGCGACGCTCGAGCTCTCAGAAGATCCTGGGCAGGCCAGCCTGGCGCTGGAGGCAGACGCCACCTCGCTCCGCGTTCGCCAGGGCACGGGCGGGATGCAGGCGCTCGGCGACGACGACAAGCAGAGCATCCAGGCGACGATCGACGACGATGTCCTCAAGCGCCAGGAGATATCGTTTCGCTCGACCGATGTGCAGGCCAGCGCCGACGGCGACCAGCTCAGCGTGCAGGGGGAGCTGACGCTGGTGGGCCAGGCTCGCCCGGTGGCGTTCGAACTCACGCTCGCCGACGATGGCAAGCTCAGCGCCAGCGCCGTGGTCAAGCAGACCGACTGGGGCATCAAGCCCTACTCGACGTTGTTCGGGGCTCTGAAGGTCGCCGACGACGTCGAGGTCGTGATCGACGCCGGACTGCCAGCCGCGTGAGCGCGGGGTAGGGCGCCTTCGACCGCGGCGGGAAATCCTAATGTCAATCGCCCTGCGGTCTACCCCTCAGTCGCGGTAGACCGTCTGCGCGTCCAATCCACCCTCGACACCGGGCGGCAGGGCGCCGGTGCCGTGCGCGTACAGCGCGATGTCCTCGAGCGTCCTTAGCTGCGTGGGGTCATCTCCGCTACCGCGCAGCCAAGCGCCGTTTGCCCACGCGAGGGTCTCGGGCGAGGCTCCTAGCGCCGCGCCGGCCAGCAGCTGCCCCTTGTCGCGGATCTTGGCGGTGGCGCTGGCGATCGCGGCCGAGGTCCCCCCGGACGGGCTGGTGTTGTATCCGTGACCGACGCCGAAGCGGTCGGTGTCCGCGGGAACTATCTTGACGTCCAGCGCCGGAACGCCGAGCTCGTCGGCCACGAGCTGGGCGTACTGGGCTTCGTTGCCGTCGGATTCGGTGGTCAGGCTGAGCACCATCTTGCCGGTGGGGTGCACGCGCAGAAAGACGGCTCGGTAAGCCTCATTGGGCACGGTGGAATCTCCTCCTCGTCGTTTGTTCGCAGATCATCGTTCGTCCTCCTCAACGACGGCTTCAGAGCTCTGATCGGCTAGGCGCCTGCGCTCCCGGTGGGCGCTGAGTGCGTTGTGCTGCTCAAGGTCACAGAAGGCGGGCTGCGGTCCGCCCAGCGGGTGCGGAGGCACCGCAGGTCGCGTGCATCCGGGGTAGATGCACGTCTTGGTCGAGGTCTCGCTCATCCTCTCAACAGCTCCTTGGTCTGTCATCCGTCACTCTGGTCGGTGGCCCAGCCCGGGGTGGTGTTACCGCGGCTGGGACCGTGGCCGCTGGGCATCGCCACCGAGCTGCCGGCCACCGGAGTGGCACTGGCCCACGGCTCGGGCTGGTCGACCGCGGGCCGGGCCCACAAGCTCGCCCCCGGCGAGTCCCGGCGGCTCCACGACTGGATCCCGATCGCATCCACGACCTCGTCGAGCGCTCGCAGATTGTGACCACTGACGAGCGCGTCGCAGTGCGGTAGCGCTGCGATCATGCCCGCGACCTGCACCGAGAAGCCGCTGGAACTGACCCGGGGATTGACCCACACGATCCGGTGGGCCAGACGCGCGAGCCGCTGCATCTCGCGACCCAAGACTATCGGGTCGCCGCGTTCCCAGCCGTCGGAGAGGATCACGACTATCGCCCCGCGGGCCATGCCGCGGCGCCCGTGCCGATCATTGAAGGCCTTCAGGGCCTCGCCGATCCGAGTCCCGCTCGACCAGTCCGGTGCCGCGGCGGCGGCCCGCTGGATCGCTCGCTCGGGGTGGCGAGAAGCCAGCGCGCGTGTCAACCGCGTCAGCCGGGTGGCGAACGCGAACGCCTCGGCGTGGGGACCGCTGCCGGCGGCGCAGGTCAAGAACTGCAGGTAGGCCCGTGCGTAAGGCTCCATCGAGCCCGATATGTCGCACAGCATCACCAGCCGGCGGCGAGCGATGCGCCGCCGCCGGCGCGCGAGTCGGATCGGATCGCCCCCGGTGCGCAGGCTGTTCCGCAGGGTCCGTCGCATGTCGATCCGCTGTCCGCGGCGGCCGGTCACATAGCGCCGCGTACGCCGCGTGGGGGTGCAGAGCTTCAGCCGTGACATCAGCTGATACAGCTGCGCCAGCTCCTCCGGCTCGAGTTCGTCAAAGCGCTTGCGCAGCAGCCGCTCCTCGTCGCTGGCCATCGCCAGCGGGATCTCGATCTCGGCCTGATCCTCGTCCTGATCGTCATCAGCCCTGGGCGGGGAGGAGGACACGTTCGCGCGAGGATCCTGACCGGGCGGGCGGGACTCTGCGTCGCCGGCCGCGGTCTTGTGATCGGACCTCGGCCGGTCATCCGCCGGCGCGGGGACCGTCTGGGCGGCTTGGGGCGCGAACTCCTCACGATCGCCCGCGCTGCCGAAGATCGAGTGAAAGACGGCGTCGAAGGCGTTCAGATGCGACTGGTCAGAAACGAACACGGAGCGGGCCGTCCAGTAAAGCCGCCGGCGGCTGATCGGCCTTACGAGTGTGAGCGCGCGGGCGAAGTCGGCGGATCGACCGGGGGTCATCGGCACGCCGGCGTCGTGCAGGCGCCGGCTCAATGCCCCTACCAACGGGGGGAGGTCGAGCTCGATCGTCTGCACTCCGAACACCGCTTGGGTGGCGCCGGCGTCAGTCATGGCTGCGCACGAGCTGCTCCAGGCCGGCCGCGCGGATCACCTCCTGATCCTCGCTGTACTTCAGCACCGACCCGAGGGTGAGATCAATCGCCTGCGCGTTGAGGTGCTCGACGCCCAGCAGGTTCAGGGCCGCCAGCCAGTCGATCGCCTCGGCCACCCCGGGGGGCTTCTGCACGTCGCTGTCTCGCATCCGCGACACAGCGTCGGCGACCTGCACCGCAAGTGTCTCCGAGGCGCCCTTTACGCGGCGGCGCACGATCTCGACCTCACGCTGCGGGGTCGGGTAGTCGATCCATTTGTACAGGCAGCGGCGCTTGACGGCATCGTGAAGGTCACGCGTCCGGTTGGAGGTCAGCACGATGATCGGCGGATGCGTGGCCGTGATCGTGCCGATCTCCGGGATCGTGACGCTCGCCTCGGCGAGCAACTCCAGCAGGAACGCCTCGAAGTCGTCGTCGGCCCGGTCGATCTCGTCGATCAGCAGAACCGCGGGCCGCGGACCCGGATGCTCGATCGCCCGCAGCAACGGGCGGCGGATCAGATAATCTGGACCGAACAGCTCCTCCTTGCCGAGCGTCGTGCCGCTCGATTCGGCCAGCCGGATGCTCAGCAGCTGCTGCGGATAGTTCCACTCATAGAGTGCCTCGGCGGCGTCGATCCCCTCGTAGCACTGGAGCCGGATCAGCGGTGTGTCAAGCACGGCCGCCAGCGACTTGGCCGCCTCGGTCTTGCCAACGCCCGCCTCACCTTCGAGTAGCAGCGGCTGAGGCAGACGCAGGCTCAGGAACATCGACATCGCCAGCCCCTCGTCGACCAGGTAGTCGACGTCGGCCAGACGCCGGGCCAGCGTCTCGATGTCCGGAGCGAGCTGACGGACCTCGCCTGCGGCCTCGCCCGTAACGTCGGGCTGACTCATGAGCACACCTGGGGCGAGCCGACGAAAACCTCGGAGACCTCGCCGCCCGCCTGCGCCACCACCGCGCGGTAATCCTCCTGCGTGTCGACGTCGAGGGGGATCGCCCCCGCGACCGGAACCTCGAGCACTTCGCCGGCGCGCTGCTCCAGCAGCCGCCACACACCCTTGTCCCCGTGCAGGTCGGCGAGCTGGGCGAACACGCCGCGGCCAAAGGCGATCGGATGGCCGCAGCCGTCGTCATACCGGCATACGGAAAGGGGGGAGCCGCCGCGACCGGCGAGCAGCGTCGCGACCGTGGCGGCCGTCACGCCAGGCTGATCTCCGAGCATCAGCACGAGCAGATCGCTGCGGCTCTCGACGACAGCCAGTGCCGCGGCGATCGAAGACGAGCAGCCCTGGCCGTAGGCCTGGTTGACGACGACGTCGGCGCCGGTCAGCTCGACGCCCGCTCGGACCTCGTCGGCGGCGCCTCCGATCGCAACCACGAGTTGATCAAACCGACACGCGCGGGCGGTCTCGACGACATGGCCAAGCAGCGTGCCGTCGCGGTAGGGGAGCAGCTGCTTGGGACGCCCGAAGCGGGAGGAGCCACCGGCGCCAAGCACGACCCCGGTCACGAACGCGTCACTCGGCAGCGATGGCATGCTCGTGCTGGGCCTCGAACTTGACCCGGCACCCCTCACTGCAGAAGTAGACAGTCGCCCGATCGTGCTCCACCGAGTGGGTTCCCGGCATCGCAGCGACGGTCATCCCGCAGATCGGATCGACCGCGAGCGCCGGCGCGGGGGAGCTCGTGGAGGCCGCGGTGGCGTGGCCATTGGGCTGTGCGGTCGCGGTCGCGGGTTCTTCGCGGCGCACGGCCACGATCGACGCCAGGATCGACAAGGCGATTTCAGCTGGGGTACGGGCACCGATGTCGATGCCGGCGGGCACGTCGATCAGCTCGACGAGATCATCGGGCACACCGTCTTCACGCAGCTCGGCGATGACGCCCGCGCCGCGCTTCCGGCTGGCCACCAGCCCGATGTACGGCACCCCCGCCTCGAGGCCGCGGGTCAGCGTGTGGAGCTCGTCTCGCCCGTGTGAGGCGACGACGAGGCCGAGGTCGCCGGCACCGGGCTCCAGCGCCGCGCCGTCGGCGGCGACGACGTCGAGCCCGAGCTCCGCGCCGAGGCGCAGGATCGCACCGGCGATCGGAGTGTCCCCCACGACCGTGACCCGCGGGCCGGGAAGAACCGGCTCGAGGAAGACCTCGATCGCCCCTCCCGACAGGCACGGGTTCTGAACCGTGATCGACCCGTCCTCGGTGCCGACCTCATCCGCTGCGGCCCCGGCTTCGCCTTGCGCCCCGTCGGGAAGAATCCGCAGCAGCACCGCCTCCTCGGTCTTGATTGCCAGCAGCGAGTAGGCGCGCACGCTCTGCTCCGCGCACACGCCGCCGATGAACCCCTCGACTGTCCCATCGCCGAGCACCAGCGCGACGCTTCCCGCCAGGGCGCTGGTGGGGCGCTGCGCGCGGACAACGGTCGCCGTGACGAAGGCGACACGCTGAGCGGCGAGCTCCTGCGCCCGCCGCGACACAGCGGCGGTCATCATTGCGGTGGCTCGGGACGCCCCTGCATCGCCGCCCAGACCCGTGCCGGTGTGCACGGCATGTCGATGTGCTTGACACCATATGGCTCGTACAGGGCGTCGATGACCGCGTTGACGATCGCCGGCGGCGAGCCGACGTTCGGCGACTCACCTACGCCCTTGGCCCCGAGCGGGTGGTGCGGACACGGGGTCACCGTCTCGCCGAGCTCGAAGTCGGGACACTCGAGCGCCGTCGGGATCAGGTAGTCCATGAACGACGAGTTCAGGCAGTTGCCCTCCTCGTCGAACGAGATCAGCTCCATCAGCGCGATGCCGACCCCCTCGGCGAGGCCACCGTGGATCTGGCCCTCGACGATCATCGGATTGATCCGCACGCCGCAGTCGTCGACGGCGATGAAGCGCCGAACGGTGACCTGTGCGGTGTCGGGATCGATGTCGACCACCGCGATGTACGCGCCGTAAGGGTAGGTCAGGTTGGGCGGGTCATAGATCACCTGAGCGTCGAGACCGCCCTCCATTCCATCGGGCATCGGCTCGCCGCTGTAGGAGCGCTCGGCGATCTCCTCGATCATTGCTCCCTTCTCGGGGTCGCCCTTGACATACCAGCGGCCCTTCTCCCAGGCGAGATCGTCGGGCCGCGTCTCGAGCATCGTCGCCGCGATCAGCCGGGCCTTGTCGCGCACCTTGCGTGAGACCACGGCCACGGCCGCGCCCGACACGGGCGTCGATCGGCTGCCGTAGGTCCCGAGCCCATAGGGCGACTTGTCGGTGTCCCCGTGGCGGACCTCGACGTCCTCGGGCGGGATGCCGAGCTCTTCGGCGACGATCTGCGCGAACGTGGTCTCGTGGCCCTGACCCTGGGTCTGTGCGCTGATGCTCACCACCGCCTTGCCCGACGGGTGCACGCGCAGATCGGCACCGTCGTTCATCGACAATCCGAGGATGTCCATGTGCTTGCGCGGTCCCGCGCCGACGCCTTCGGTGAAGAAGGACACGCCGATGCCCATCAGCTCGCCGCGGGCCCGCTTCTCGGCCTGCTCGCGGCGCAGATCCTCATAGCCGGCGATGTCCATCGCCACGTGCATCGTCTCGGCGTAGTTGCCGGAGTCATAGGTCCAGCCGGTGGTGGTCTCATACGGAAACTGGTCCGGGGCGATGAAGCTGCCCATCCGCAGGTCGATCGGATCGACCTTCATCTCGAGCGCGAGCGCGTCGACCATCCGCTCGACGAGGTAGACGGCCTCGGTGATCCGGAACGAGCATCGGTAGGCGACGCCACCCGGCGCCTTGTTGGTGTAGACCGCCTTGACCTTGACGTGGGAGGCCTGCAGGTCATAGGAACCGCACACGATGTGGAAGAAGCCGGCCGGGAACTTGGTCGGCTGTGCCGTGCTGTCGAAGGCGCCGTGGTCGGCGATCACGTCGACCCGCAGGCCGGTGATCTTGCCTTCCTTGGAGCACATCTCGGCGTGCATCACGTAATCACGGGCGAAGCCGGTCGACATCAGGTTCTCCGAGCGGTCCTCGACCCATTTGACCGGTACGCCGGCCACGATCGAGCCGGCGATCGCGCACACGTACCCGGGGTAGACCGGCACCTTGTTGCCAAAGCCGCCGCCGATGTCGTTGCAGCGGATCCGGATCATGTGCTCGGCCAGCCCGGCGACGTGCGCGTACACGGTCCGATGGGCGTGCGGCGCCTGGTTGCCGTTGTAGATGTCGAGCTGACCGGTCTGCGGGTTGAAGTCGGCGATGATGCCGCAGGTCTCCAGCGGCGCCGGGTGACAGCGCGGATAGATGATGTCGCGCGTCACGACCGTGTCGGCCTCGGCGAACGCGCGATCGGTGCTCTGCTGATCGCCCGCCTCCCAGGTGGGGCTGGCGAGGTTGTCGGTCTGACCGACCTTGTCGTCGCGGATCAGCGGCGCGTCGGGGTCCAGGGCCTTGCGCGCGTTGACGATCGCGGGAAGGGGCTCGTACTCGACGTCGATCAACTGCAGCGCGTCGCGGGCTGAGTATTCGTCGGTCGCGATCACGAACGCGACCTCCTGGCCCTGGAAACGCACCTTGTCGCCGGCGAGCACGGCCTGGGTGTCGTAGGAGATCGTCGGCATCCACGCCAGCCCGAGCGTCTCCAGATCCTTGGCGGTCACGACGGCGGCGACGTTGGGGTGCGCGAGCGCCTGTGAGGTGTCGATCGAGACGATCCGCGCGTGGGCGTACGGGCTGCGCAGGATCGCGCCGTGCACCATCCCGGGGAGACTGATGTCATCGAGATACGTGCCCTTGCCGCGGATGAAGCGCTCGTCCTCCTTGCGCTTCAGGCGGCCGAAGCCGATCGGACGCTCGGTCTGCGCGCTGGGAAGATTCTCTTCGGTGACGGCCATGCTCAGACCTCCTGTTTGGCGGCGGCCGAGTGCTCGGCCGCCCAGCGGATCGCGCTGACGATGTTCTTGTATCCCGTGCAGCGGCAGATACCGCCGGAAATGGCCGTGCGGATCTCCAGCTCGGTTGGATCGGGGTTGGCGTCCAGCAGCGCACGAGCCGTCATCAGCATGCCCGGCGTGCAGAAGCCGCACTGCAGGGCGTGCAGCTCGTGGAAACCCTGCTGGACCGGATCCAGCCGACCATCGACCTCCAACGACTCGACGGTGCGGATCTCATGGCCCTCGCACATCACGGCCAGGATCGTGCACGACTTGACGGGCTTGCCGTCCATCAGCACCACGCAGGCGCCGCAGTTGGAGGTGTCGCAGCCCCAGTGGGTGCCGGTCAGGCCGGGCGTTGCGCGAATGAAGTGGACGAGCAGCTGTCGCGGCTCGATCTCACGGGAAACCGGCTCGCCGTTTACCGTTATCGAGACTTGCATGATCAGGCCTCCTGATGCAGGGCGCGGGCCGCCGCGCGGCGGAGTGCACGTTTCGTGAGGACGCCGGCCAGATGGCGCTTGTAGTCGATCGGACCGCGGCCGTCCGCGCCGGGAGAGCAATCCGCCGAAGCGATCTCGCCCGCCTGGGCGAACAGCTCCTCCGAGGGAGCCTTACCGCGGAGGAGCTCCTCGGCTCGCGAGAGATGGATCGTCGTAAGCCCGACCGCACTGAGGGCGATGCCGGCGTCGACGATCGTGCCGCCGTCGATCCACACGGCCGCCGACGCGGCGGCGATCGCCCAGTCCCCGGCACGGCGCTCGACCTTCTCATGCGCGCTGCCGGCGCCCGGACGCAGCGGGAGACGGATCTCGGTGAGCATCTCGCCCTCGCCCACGGCGGTCATGTACGGGCCGATGTGAAAGTCCTCCATCCCGACCACCCGCTCGCCTTGCGCGTTGCGGATCACGACCTTGGCCTTGACGGCCGAGCAGACGGCGGAGAGGTCCTCGGCCGCGTCCGCCTGGCACAGGGAGCCGCCGATCGTGCCGCGGTTGCGCACGACCGGATCGGCGATCACCTGCTCGGCGTCGGCAAACAGCGGAAAGTGCTCGGCGAGCAGGTCGGACTCGAGCAGGTCGACGTGTCGGGTCAGCGCGCCGACGGCGATCTCCTTGCCCGGCGAACCGGATGTCGCGCTCGGCGAACCGGATGTCGCCGCCTGCTCCCGGATGTAGGACAGCTCGACCAGATCGTTGATGTCGATCAGATGCTCGGGGTTGGCCAGCCGGAGCTTCATCATCGGCAGCAGGCTGTGGCCGCCGGCGATGATGCGCGCCTCGGAGCCGAGCCGCTGGAGCGACGCAATTGCGCCTTCGACGCTGGTCGCTCGCTCGTACTCGAATGAAGCGGGTGTCTGCATCGGAGCTCCTCTCTGGTCAGAAAACAGCGGGCATACTGGTGTCAGAAGGGAGAACGATCGATCTTTCCATGAACCCGAACTTTAGTCGTTCGATCTCGGCGTGATCGTCTTTCACGGGACGACGGTCGATTGTCTGGGGTCGATCCGGCGCGGCGGCCTGCGGCCGAACTCGTTCGTTTCCGAGAGTCGTGCGCTGGCGGCCGAGTACTCGTGGCTCAGAGCTATGACGCACGGCGCCGACGCCTGCGCGGTCATCGAACTGGACGTGCCCAGCGCGGCCGTCGTCGCAGTCGAGAGCTGGTGGTGGGCCACAGGCCAGCTGCAGCTTCCGGCCGGCTGTCCCGCGTCATGCATCGTCTCGGTCGATGATTCTGATCCAAGGCGGCTCTCGGTCGGTTGAGCACGGTGCAGGCCTGCGATCGATTTTGGTCAGCCGGCGGGATTCCAACGGAAGGTCGAGCCGGCCGGGCCTTTCGACGAGCCCTTCCCGTCCTCGGGATCGGCAGCGGTGTCCGGCGTTGGGCGGTCGCGCAGTCGCTTGCGCGGCGCCCCGATGTCCTCCCGCTGCTCGTATTGCACGGGCGCGTTGGCACCGATGACCGGAGATCTCGGCAGGTCCTTCGGCCTGGACTGACGGACGTCCGGGTAGAGCAGCCGCGCCGCCAGGCTTCCGGCCTCGACGTGGCGCAGCACCGGACCGGCCGGGTTGGCCGCTGCGATCGGCGCCTCGCGACCGAGCCGAGCGAGCGTCAACGTGCCCTTCGTGTAGACCTCGGCAATCCGTGGAGCCTTGATCGTGCGGCTCTCGGGAAAGTTCCGGAATCCGTCGGCCGCGGACCCCGCGTACAGGCCTTCCACGAGGCCGACGGCATCAGCCATGCCGGCCTTCTGCACCAGTAGGCCTTCGAGCAGATCCACGCCTGCGTCGAGCTGCTGGTTGATCGACGTCACGACGTCGTTGACCGGCGCGCTTTTCGCCACGATTCCGCTCACGCCGGCAATGACCTCGTCCAGACCCGAGGTGATCTTTCGCAGCTGGAGGATCACGGATACGAGGTAGAAGACGAGCGCTACGACGATCAGTAGGACGGCGATGATCATGACCACGCCTGCTGCGGGCATCGGTTTCTCCTATCGAGCGTCGTCGAGGATCACGTTGAGGGAGCCGCCATAGTTCGCGACACCGTCAACCGTCTTGGTCACTTGGTCCTGCGTGGTGAGCAACAGCGCCGCGGCGTCGAGGTCGCTCGAGCCCGCTGCCGCCACCGTCGCGATCTCCTGCACGCTGGGAACGATGCTCTTGGCGGCGTCCAGCACGCCAAGGAGCAGGTAGACCACGACTGGAAGGATCACCACCAGCAGCACCAGGTCCCCCAGCCACCAGAGGATCATTTTGGCCTCCTCTCGGCGACGATCGCCGCCTTGCTGGCGATCCCGGGCAGCGCGCCGAGGATGACGTCGAACTGGGCGTTGATCGCCTTGACGGCGCCCTCGAGCGGACGCAGGTGCTCGGACTCGACGCCCTGAAGTGCAGAAGCCAGCGTCGCGAGTCCCTGCGAGATCCTCGACAGGCCCCGGCGCACCTCGATCAGCGCGACCGCCAGCACGAGCACGACGCCCAGCGCCAGCACCACGCTCAGCAGAATCAGTACGTGCGTGCTGCTCATACCCCACCGTACCCGTCGGTGAGCGCGTTCATATAGCCGTCCTGGACCACAGCTTCCTCCACGATCTTCGACAGCACGGGCGCTGTCGCCTCGAGCTGCGGAATGTTTGTCGTGTTCGAGGCGACGTTGCCGGCGATCTCCAGCAGGCCGTCGACTGACTTCTCGATGCTGCCGACCGACTGCAGCAGCAACGTCAGCAGGATCGCGACGATCACCGCCGCGCCGAAGCCGATCCCGAGGGCGATTCCCCAGTATGTATGTCCTGACACCGCAGCCAGGGAAAGCGTCATCTTCCGACCGCCACCTTTCGAAGCGCTCGCGCGGCGTGCAGGATCCGCACTCCCGAATCATTGATCCGCGCGACTCCGCCGAGCTCGGCGGTCTGCGCGCGCACCACTTCGACCGCCTGCTCGGCCGTCTTGGCCTGCCTGGCGATCCTCATCGCGAGAGCGACGATCACGATCACGATCACCGCGGCCACCGCAATCACCACCACGCCAAGCACGAGTCCGACTATCCACCCGGTCGATGCAGCGGTCACGGTGAGCATCTGACACCGTGACGCATTGGAAGCTGGGCACTCGCCTGTCTGGTCAATCCATCTCTCCTCCCGGTTAGCACCCCCTGCGCAGCCCTCGGCCGGTCCTGCCAGTGCGCCGTCGGCCTGCAGCAGAATACCGCCTGCGAAGGACAGGTCAAGCCTGTCGGAGAACATAGAAATTCTCCGCAGATTGATCGAACAAGCTCACCAATGCCGCGAGAACGGGACCCGGACGCCGACTGCTCGGACACCGCTACTGGATTTCGGCGGCCACGCGACGCGAACTTCAGGAGAGCCCAGGGTAGGACTCATGGCATCGTGGCTTCGACCGCAGCCAAGCTCGAGCTGGCGCCTTCACTCTGCACATCGTTGTCAAGCCAGATCGAGACCGGAGCCGTCACCGCACCTGTGTAGGCCTCCGTCTCCTGCAGCGCACCGGCAGCACAGCAACCTTGGGTTATGTCCCATTGGACGGTCGGGATGCCGCTAATGGACGTGCCCGCATTCCAGGTGGTCGCGCCTTTGACCTTGTACCACGTCTGGATCTGGCCGGAGTTGTCGCTGGCCCAGTGAACGTGCATGACGATCTCGTTCCACTGGCCGAGCAACACGCCGCCATTCGGGATCGCATACTCAGCGGGCAGTCTGCCCGGGTTGGCGCTCGGATTGTCAGCGTTGCTTCGATCCGTGCAGCCGGGTGCCGCCGTCGTGTGGCTCGCGCACGCTCCGGTCTCCAGCGCGAGCGTCAAGTGATCGGGATGCAGCTGCCAGGCGATCGGAGCGCCGTAGATGTTCTGGAAGTGGAACTCCTCGATTTCGACGCCGGTGAAGTCGTCGTTGGGGATCGTCCAGCCGCTCGGGACGTAGAACATGAGGCCGTAGTAGCCGTCGGTGTTCAGGCCCAGAGGGGCGGTCGGCGTCAGCAGATCGCAGGCGGTCAGGCTGTAGCCGGCCGGAGTGGGCGGCAGAGTGATCCTGGCGCTAGCGGTGCCTTGGCCGACGATCCTCGTGTCGAGACTGAACGTACCGCGGTAGCGGGGAGCTTTGGACGGCGTGCCGGTGTTGCTGCATTGGACGCCAGCGAAGGGCTTGCTGGTGCCGTTGTCGAAGTTGCCGACGAACGACAGTCGACCGGCGATAGCGGCCACGATCCCGGTCGCAGCGCTCCTCTGCGACGCTGACCCGGCGCTGTTGGATGCGGTCACGGTCACGGTCAGCCTGTCGTGCTGATCGGCGGCGGCTGCCGTATAGCTCGCGCCAGTCGCCCCAGTGATGTTCGAGCAGGCGACCGCGCACCGCTGCCACCTGTAGGCGAATGAGCTCGGAGAGTTCGTCCATATTCCGGTCGTGGCTGTGAGGGTTTCACCGACGACGGGGGCTGTGGCCGGGCCCACCGGGTTGCCGTTGGCGAGGCGTGTGAACGATGTGGGCGCTACCGATGGCGCGCCACGAGCGGAGGGCGGGTTGCCGCCGCGCGTAACGATCGTGAGCGCCGCCGCCAGAAGAACGATCGTCGCTGCTGCGAGGCGGATTCTCATGAGGTCGCCGGGGGCGTGACGGGAGCAGGCGGCGACGGCGTTGGCGTCCAGTGGCGCGTAAAAAACGAAAACTCCCGTCTGGACTGGGAATCTTGTGAGACGCGCCCGGCAGGATTTGAACCTGCGACCTTCCGCTCCGGAGGCGGACGCTCTATCCCCTGAGCTACGGGCGCTCTGGATACGGGGAAGATGAGCACGAGCTTACCGTGAGGATCGCGATCATCTCCGACACCCATATGCCACGCGGCGAGCGCCGCCTGCCCGAGGCGTGCGTCGCGCGGTTGCGTTGCGCGGATCTGATCATCCATGCCGGGGACCTGATGACGCCGTCGGTCCTGCGCGAGCTGCGTGCGCTGGGCGAGGTTGTGGCCGTGCACGGAAACGTCGATGACGCCTCCGTTCGCCGGATGCTGCCGCTGAGCCGTACGATCGAGGCCGATGGCGCTCAGGTCGGCCTGCTGCACGACGGAGGCACCGCCCACGGCCGTCTCCAGCGGCTGCGCAGGCGATTCAGCACGGCGGATGCCGTCGTGTTCGGCCATTCACACATCCCGCTGCACGAGCGATCAGCCGACGGGTCTTTTCAGATCTTCAATCCCGGCAGTCCGACCGAGCGCCGCCACGCGCCGCGCCACACGATGGGCTTGGCCGAGGTCCGCGCGGGCGTGATCACCTTCGAGCTCGTCGAGCTGGACTGATGGCCCGCCGCTCGGTGACCCGCGGCCACCGGTTCACGCCCGCCCTCGGGGGCATCGTCCGCGTCGACGTCTCCACCGACGGCGGAGCCGGCTGGCAGCAGGCCGAGCTGCTCGACGAGCCGAGCCGCTGGGCCTGGCGGCGGTGGCGCGCTGACCTCGACCTCCCAGCCGGA
>CABEAW010000605.1_pt1 | contig 30487 bp, 30 predicted proteins | sample 3422111 | NCBI WGS metagenome assembly CABEAW01 (sample SAMEA5534326, study PRJEB31848) | metagenome | biome: tundra; feature: field; material: soil | place: USA | collected 2013-05 | depth 0.15 m | reverse complement strand
GTCTGCGGACCGCTGCTTGGTCCGGACCAGCAGTGCGCTCGGCGTTGATCTGGACTTTCGCTTCGACGAGTCCGGCGTTTGCCGGTCCCCGGAGCCAAGACGGGTCGGCGGGTCGCCTATGTTGGCCGGTGGCACTTCAGGAGCACGTGCGTTTGGCCGATAGCTGGTGCATGGCGGTTGCGCTTGAGCTTGAGTCGAGTCCGACGGCGGGCGGCAATCATTTCTCGTGCTCGATGACCGCGGTGCTGCTCTCGCGTGTGCAAGCGTCCGGCGGCCAGGACGCTGTGGCGGAGCTGCTGCACCTGGCGGGAAGTAAGCGGTCTCCGGATTACCTGCTGGACATCGTGAATTGGGTTTCCTACGACGAGGCTGTCGCACTCTGGCGGGCGGGCGCGCGAGTCACGCGCCATCCGCAGTTCGCGCGCATGGTGGGTGAGGACGCCGCGCGCCGGCTCAACGGCTCGCCGATCGCCGCTCTGTTTCGCTCGTTGGGCTCCCCCGAGAACGTTTACCGCCAGATCGCTACGAGCTCGACGAAGTACAGCGTCGTGACCAAGCTCGAGACTGTTGACGTCGGCCCTGGTTTCGCAGAGATCATCGCCGTGGCCGTCGACGGCTTTCCGCGCGACGCCGATCACTGCGCGTGGACATGCGGGCTGCTCACCCAGCCGACAATCCTGTTCGGGCTGCCACCCGCCGTTGTTGAGCACGAGGAGTGCGCTGCATTGGGTGCGCCTCATTGCCGCTATCGCGTTATGTGGGCCGCGGATCAAGCCGCCGAGGCGAGCGCCGAATCGGAGCGCAACAGTGAGCTGCAAGGGCAGCTAGGGGCGATGAAGGAGCGCTTGCGCAGCATGTTCGAGACGGCGTCTGATCTGATCGGCGCGGGTGAGATCGAAGATGTTCTGGCGCGGATCACCGACCGAGCCGCCGTTGAAATCCGCGCTCCTCGCTACTTGCTGGCGATCCGCACCGCGCCCGGAGGTGACGTCCATTCTCACCACCGGGGCTTCGATCAGCAAGAGGCCGGCGAGTATGCGCAGCGAATCCTCGGCACTCACCCCGCGGCGCTGCCCGAGTCCTGGCTCGTCGTCCCTGTGCGCTCCAGCCGTCGCGACTACGGCCGTCTACTCGCGCTCTACGACGAGGGGCGGCGCTTCTTTGCGGAGGAGCGCGAGCTGCTGGAGGTCTACGCGCGTTACGCGGCCAGCGCACTGGACAGCGCGACGGCCCTGATCGAATCAAAGCAGCTCTATCGCCAGTCGAGCGCTCTGCTCCAGCTCGCGCGGGCGCTCGCGGCCGCCGGCACCAGCGGCGAGGTCGCTCAGCGACTCGCCGACGCTGTGCCGGTGGTGGTGGATTGCGACAGAGTTGGCGTCTACCTCTGGGAGATGGAGCGTGGAGAGCTGGTCCGGCGAGCCACCACCCACCCCGGCCCCGACCACACCGCGCAGGACGCAGAGGAGTGGAGCGTCGCGCCCAGTCCGGGTGGACCGCTCGAGACGCTGCTAAACGATCCACGGCCGGAGCCGATCTTCGTCGACGCCGGGTCTGGAGATCCGCTGCTGCGGAATCTGTCGGCAACGATCGGCGCGGTCGCCTCGATCCTCGTGCCACTCGTAACTCCCGACCAATTTCTTGGGCTGCTCGCCGTCTCAGTCATGGATCTGCCCGATCGCCTCACCCCGAGTCCCGACCTGTTCGATCGCCTGTCCGGCGTCGCGGCACAAGCGACAACCGCACTTCAGAACGGACGTCTAGTTGACCAGATCACCCACCAGGCACTCCACGACGAGCTGACCGGCCTCGCCAACCGCCTGCAGTTCACCGACGATCTGCGCGCGGCTATTCATCAAGCCCGGCACCACGGCAGCCAGGTCACACTGTTCTATCTTGACCTCGACAACTTCAAGCCGGTCAACGACGAGTTCGGCCACGACGCCGGCGACAAGATCCTGATCGCCGTCGGCAAGCGCCTCACCTCATGCACCCGGTCAACCGACACCGTCGCACGACTCGGCGGTGACGAGTTCGCCGTGCTAATCGACGCCCATACCAGCCCGCAGGAGACTGATCTCCTGGCGGACCGACTCACGCGAGCTTTCACACACCCGCTCGCAATCACAGACCACAACCTCACGCTGGGAGCGAGCATCGGCCGTGCCGTATTCCCGACAGACGCCGACAGCACCGAGAGCCTACTTCGTGTTGCCGACGCGACAATGTTCCAGGCCAAACGCAACAGATACCAAACGGCGCCGCAGCCCGCGCGCCGACGCTGAACCCCGAGAGGGCCCAGCCCGTCCGAATGGCAGGCTGCCAGCTAACCCCGGGTTCGTCGAAGCGAAGTCCAGATCAACGCCGAGCGCACTGCTGGTCCCGACGACAAGCAGCGGTCCGCGGCCTCGTCGCGCTGGCTGCCGCTCCGCCGAAAATGCGGTCACAAGCCTCGCTCCGACCAGACGCCTCAGTTTGGTGCGGAGCAGCGACTGTGCCGACGCCGACGCCGCTATCGCGGGCTGCTCCTTCCGGACAAAGGGAGCCACACGACTCCTGGCCGCGATGCCTGCGCGATGACGAAGGCAGAGCTGGACCGGGAGGGCGGCAACGGTCTCGCAAATCGCCACGAGCAGGGCCGCCCGACAGTCCGGCCTACTGTCCGCTGAGCGTTCCCCAGCTGCGACGCCGCAGGTCAGACGTCGGTCGGCGGCGTTGATGTCCAAATACGTGCGCTGGTCAATCGTCTGAGCACGTAAGCGACAACCGCTGGCAGATGACGCTCATAAGACACCCTGAACGCAACGCCATCGCCGCGAGCTGCCGTCCGAAGCAGCTCATCATCGCCGCGGGAATCGTCTCTCGCCACACCCATAGCTTGCGCCAGGCCAGCTCTTGTGAGAGCCGAACGGGGGGCAAGCACAGCTGCCGACGGGCGGCGGGCCGCTTACGATGCGGACGACCCTTGGGAGACCAGGTGGTCTGGTCCGCACACAAACGTGAGGTGGCTGAGGACGAAACCATTGGCCGGATTGATGTTTACGAACCCCAACTTCGTCCCCAGCTTGAGCTTCTCGGCACGGCACTCGGTGACAGCCCGCGCAACCAGACCGCTAGGGACGGGTACTGCTGAGAGCTGTCGCGGGCGCTGATGTGAAGGTGTGGTCAGAACTGCGGTCGTGGTGATGAGCGCCGCGACGACGATGGTCGCGGCAGCGCCCCACGCGCCCAGCCCCCGGATTCGCTCAACGCCGGCGTTCGCGATCAGGCCGGCCGCCAGCCTCACTCGCTTCCGATCACGGTTGGCGGCCAGTTCGGTGACGAGCTCCTCGAGTTCGGCGCCGTAGCGCCGACGCCACCGACGCGGATACAGCCCGACCAGCATCCGAAGCAGCCGGCGGCTCATGAGCTGCGGAGCGCGATTCGGCGCAGGCCGAGCTTGGCGACGCGAGCCGATTCGGCCAGCTGCGCGGCCAGCGTCTCGCTCCCGGCCGAGGTGATCCGATACGGGTGCCGGCGATCTTCGGCCGCCAGCGGCGCGACCAAACCTTCACGCTCGAGCCGGGCCAGCGCACCGTACAAAGTCCCCGGGCCGAGTCTCACCCCCGAAAAGTCCTCGATGTCCTTGATCAGCGCGTATCCGTGTTTGTTGCCACCGGCCAAGCTGGTCAGCACCAGCATGCTGCAATCAGACAACCGGTGGGTCGCTCGGGCTGCCATCGGCTGCCTCCTGGCGCTCGACGCGCCGATCAATCCGATTTCTTGGCTAAAACTACTCCGGCAACGATACATCGACGAACGTAATAGTCAAGCGCGCGCCCAGGTGGTGGCGAAAGGTGACGGGACCGTGGTCGGGACGATCACGGACCCCGGGCTGGCGATCAGCGTCGGATCTGCTGACTCGCATCCGCAGTTCGACCCGCGACCTTGGCAAGCGTTCACATCCGGCCAGGAGAGCCCCCTTACCGCCCCTTGGCAGCACTTTCTGGTGGTCGCAGTCCTCGTCGCTGCGTCGCGGTGAGCGTTCGGCGGTGAGACGCTCTTCGGCGCCAGCGTCGAGAGGCGAGCTCAGGGTGATCGGAACTTCTGGGGACGGGTCTGCGCACTCGCTAGCGCGGTCCGCGTTGACGAGACGGTGCCCCCGGGGCCATCGAAGCGACGCTGGTCACCGCTTCGACAAAATGGGGTGTATGTCAGGAGCTGCCGTCTGTCATCTCATTGGGAGCAACCCCATCGGCGGTGCTGGTCGAAGGGGCGCGCCGCCGCAGGCCGAGTCGGCCGGCGATCGAGACTGCGGCGCGGGTGGGAGCTGAATGGCGCCCTTTGATTTCAGGCCACCGAACGTTCTTGTGCTCGGCGGGGGCGGGCTGCTTGGCGAGGCGTGGATGACTGGCGTCCTGGCCGGATACGAGGACGCGACGGGCGCCGACGTGCGCGGCTGCCAGCGGTTTGTCGGGACGAGCGCCGGTTCGATCGTCGCGGCGAGCCTTGTGGCGGGCCGCTCACCACGCCGGCCCGGGTCGGCGAAGGCCAGTGCGATCCCGCCGGGCGAGAGCCCGGGGGGTGCGCCGTCGCCGTTCGCCGACGCATCTCGGGCGGGGCGACAGGTATCGAACATCGTCGTCGGCGCCGCAGCGCTCGCCGGCCGGGTCGGCGCGCCGATCCGCGCGCTGGCGCTGCGGGCCCTCCCGGAAGGGCGGCGGTCGATCGCCGCGTTCGGGGACGAGGTCGACAGGTGGGGCGCGACGTTTGACGGGCGCCTGCGCGTGTGCACCGTCGATGCCGGCAACGGACATCGGGTCGTGTTCGGCAGCCGGTCGGCGCCCCCGGCTTCGGTTGGGCAGGCGGTGGCGGCGTCCTGCGCGATCCCGGCGGTCTTCGCGCCGGTGCGCATCGGTGACCGGCTATACGTCGACGGGGGCGCTTGGTCGCCAACCAACGCTGATGCCGCGCCCGCGGGACGTGGCGATCGCGTTCTGCTGCTGGAGCCGACTGCGGTGCTCGTCGGTGGTGCGCTGCGGGCAGCAGCGCTGCTTGAGGCGGTGGCGTTGAGGAGCCGTGGGGCCGTGGTGCAGATCGTGACTCCGGACGACTCGGCCCGCCCGGTGATGCGGAGACTCATGGACCCCGACCGCGGAGGGCGTGTGCTAGCTGCGGGCTATCAGCAAGGACTCGCGCTCGGCCGCTGAACACGAGGCGCAGACGATGTTCGCAGCGCCTTCCGCGATTGAGACTCTCTTCCAAGTGCCGGTCGACAGCCCAAGTGGCCTGCGGAACGTGCGGTCAGCGATCCTCAACCGAGACGATTGTCAACGATCCCGGTGAGTGCTCCGCTGCTCCTATTCGGGGCGTTCCGAGGAGCGGCGACCGCGTAGGCGGCTGATGCTGCCCGGCGTTCCTCAATGGGAGGAGGCAGCTGGCTGCTGCTCCTGATTGATCGCAAGGTCGTCTGAGAGCGACCGCCTGGAGGGATTGCTGGCAATCCGTCCAGGATTGCGCCCCTTTTCGCGAGGCGGGAACGTCGCCAAGCGATGGAGGTGTATGGCGTGTGATCACTCGGGACCGCACAGCGGCGCATGTCGGTACCTGCGGGGGCGAGGCCAATTGCGCCTGGTGCTCGTATGCGACCGATGCGGGGCGGAGCGGAGCGAGTTAGCGACTCTCGGTTACCGCCCCCGCGGGCGTCGCTTTGTGGGGCATCTTGCCGAGCTGACGGCTCGCGAGCTTGGTCTTTGCGAGGCACAGATCGCCAGGGTGAGGCTGGCGGCGATGATCTGCGATGTGGGGCGCGATCAGATCCCCTCTGAGATCCTTAGCAAGCGCGGTCCGCTCACGCGCGAGGAGTGGGTCGAGGTCCGTCGTCAGCCGGAGCTCGGTGCTGCCGTTCTCAGCGACGCCAGCTTTGACTACATCCGAGATTGGGTCTTGAGTCGCCGGGAGCGCGTGGATGGCGGCGGATATCCCCAGGGCCTTCACGACGAGGAAATCTCGTTGGAGGCGCGGATCGTCGCTGTGGCCGAGGCGTATGTAGCCATGACTGGCGAACGCCCGCATACGCCTGCGCGGGATCACGACGGCGCCATCCTGGAGTTGCTTCGCTGCGCGGGCACCCAATTCGACGCTACCGTCGTCCACGGATTCGTTCGCGCGTCAGTCCGGCGCGCTCCGCAGCTAGCATCGACCGTCGCGTAACGCCTGCGCCGCCCGGCGTGACCCTCGCGCGGCGTAGCCCATGCGCTACCGGCATCGCTCGCTGTAGCTCGTCGCAAAATGCGACACCGAGCACGGGTCGGTCGTTATAAAGTTCCGCGCGTCGCGGTGAGCGTTCGCCTCTGAGACCGTCGATCCAAGGCAGGTTGGAACAGCTCTGGCCCATCGCCGCCGATTCCGCAACAGCCGTTGGTGGACGAGAAGCGGTGCTAGCTTGCTAGCATGGTTGTGTGATGCCGGACAAACCCGCGGCCGAGAAGCAGCAGTTCAACGTTTACCTTCCGCCGGGGCTCATCCGTCGCGTCAAGCACGCCGCTGTTGACCAGGCAGCCTCCCTTTCCAAGCTCGTCGAGGACGCGCTCGTTGCCCATCTCGATCGCCTCGAAGAGGCTTCGTCGGGATGAGGGTCAGGCCGATTCATTTCGTGCCGGACCTCGCGGCCGCCGTGCGGTTCTACGAGGCGCTCGGTCTCACCCCTGAGGCGAGTTCGCGCTCAGGACACTGGGTCGAGTTAGTCGCGGCTGGCGGGGAACTCGGCCTACACGACGCCACGATCGCCGCCGATGGGCAGGGTCGCACAGGCTTGGCGCTCAACTTCGTCGCTGACGAGCCACTCGAAGCGATCGAGCGACGCTTGCGCGCGGCGGGATTCCCGCCCGAAGGCACGATCGTTGATCAGGAGTGGGGTCGATCCCTTCTGGTCCCGGCCCCCGACGGGACCGTTATCCAGGTCGACGAGCAGGACCGCGAGCTCTACACATGAGCACGACGGCACGTAACCACGATTAGTCCGACCAAGGAGCAACACCCGATGGCCACCGTCAGCGTCCGATACATAGTCGACGATGTCGACGCCGCGATCGCGTTCTACTGCGGGCATCTCGGCTTCAAGGAAAAGATGCACCCAGCTCCTACGTTCGCGATGCTCACCCGGGGCGATCTTCGCCTCGTTCTGAGCGCCCCAAGCGGCGCCGGCGGCGGTGGGCAGGCAATGGCAGACGGGACCAAACCCGAGCCCGGGGGCTGGAACCGGTTCATGCTCGAACTCCCCGATCTCGCGACAACCGTCACGGCGCTCCGGGAAGCGGGAGTCCACTTCCGCAACGACATCGTAATCGGCGTCGGCGGGAAACAGATCCTGCTCGACGACCCCTGCGGCAACCCCATCGAACTGTTCGAACCAACCCGGCAGGAGGCTTCTCTCTCCCCCGGCGCATGACACATCAGTTCCGAGCGTTCCGAGCGAGGTTGACTCACCGCAAAGTGCCTCTTCAGCATCAAGGAGGAGACGCTGGACTGAGATCGCCACCGCCGCCCGTCGCTCCAATCCGGGCAACTGCCGGCGGTGCACCGAGAGCGTCGACTCGGAGTATCGGATCCCACGGCCGCGTTCGCAGCGGGTTCCCCCCCCCGGACAAGACCCTCGATGCCTGACAGGGTCCGCGTCGGCCCGTGCGGGGCCTTCCGCCGGCTCGCGGGCAATAGCCGCTCTCCCCATCCTGGCGGGCGGCGCTCGCCGCCCCGATGTTGCCGTCGGAGCGGTACCACGAGCGGTCGGTGCTGACCGAGCCGCTGGCTCACGCCGTCCGCACCCCCGACGACGTGTCCTGCTCAGGCGTTTGCTTGTCTGACGCGTATCAGCAAGCATCTGGGACGTTAGCTGCCTCGCCATGGTGACGGTCCCCAGCAAGCGACAGGCGCCATCGCCATCACTGTCCCTATTGCGTGCGAGCAGCGGCGCCGACCGGGCAGCCAGCGCCGGGCTCGCCACTTGTGCATTCGCCCATGACCGAGCGCGGGGGGCGCTCCCGGCGGCGCGCATGCTTTGCCACGTTTGCGATCACGCGGCCGCCGTCGACCACGTCGCTGCTCGTGGTGCTTAGCGTCAGCCTGCTTGACTCGAGCGCCTCTCGGCGTTCGAATATTTAGGGTTGAGCGCCGATGACACTGCTCGCCGGCTAGTCGATGAGCGACTGCGTGCCTTCTTCGATGAGGACGGCGAACGGGGCGGGGTGTTGACCGCGACGATCCGGGCTTTCGCGGATGCTGACCTGAAGGTGAAGGTGGCGGCCGAGCGCCTTAATGTGCATCCCAATACGGCTCGTTATCGCCTCGGGCGTGTGGAGGAGCTCACAGGCCGAAACCCTCGGCACTTCCGAGACATGTTGGATCTGGTCGTCGCGATCGCTCTCGACGACACGGGTCGCGGATCGAGCTGAGCAACTCACTTGGTCGCCTCGAGCAAGAGGCGGTCAACCGACTTTGTGATTTGGACCGAGGCCGCGGTTGCCGACCAGGTGTAGGGTGGTTGACCATGAAATCTGAAGGCGGCGAGCCGGATTCGGCAGTTTGCTGAAGCGGGCGATCTCCGCGCCTCAGAAGGTTCGCATGGATGATTGCGAGCAAGTGGCGACCTCGTGAGCCCGATTCGCATCCCTGTGGGAGGGGAGCCGGGGGAACTCCCTAGCGAACCTGACCTGGCCGTGGCAGATGTCACGGTTTCGTTCGGGGGGATTACAGCCCTGGAGGGAGTGTCGCTGGAGGTCCGCACGGGCGAGGTGCTGGGGGTGATCGGACCCAATGGCGCGGGCAAGACGACGTTGTTTAACGTGATCTGCGGTTTCGCCGCCCCGGACTCGGGAACGTTGCGTTGGCGTGGGACGCCGCTGAGCGGCATTGCCCCTCACCGGCTGGCCGGCCTCGGTATCGCCCGCACGCTGCAGGGCGTGGGGCTGTTTCCTCATCTGACGGTGCTGGAGAACGTGATGACGGGAGCTCACCGGTTCCGGCGCGGCCGGCTGGCCAGCGCCCTGCTCGGGCTGCCGCAGTCCGACCGCGACGAGCTGGCTCTGCGCAAGCGCGCGATGGTCGCGCTCGAGCGCCTCGACTGCGCTCATGTGGCCGCTCGTGAACCGCTCACGCTGCCCTACGGGGTGCAGAAGCGGGTGGCGCTGGCGCGTGCCCTGGTCGCCGAGCCGGCGCTGCTGATGCTTGACGAGCCAGCCGGTGGACTCGGCGCCGACGACATGCGCGCGCTCGCCGAGCTGATCGAGAGCCTCGGCGACGAGATCGCGGTGATGCTCGTCGACCACCACATGGATTTCGTCACGTCGGTCTGCGACCGTCTCACCGTCCTCGACTTCGGCCGAGTGGTCGCGTCCGGCTCGCCGGCCGAGGTCAAGCAGGACCCAAAGGTTCTCGAGGCCTACCTCGGCCGCGACGCCGAGCTCGAGCCGGAGGAGGTTCTCGATGCTGCGAGTTGACGGCCTGCGCACCGAGTACGGGGCGATCCGCGCCCTCGACGACGTCGCGCTCGTGGTCGAGCCCGGCGGTGTCACCGCGGTCCTCGGCGCCAACGGGGCCGGCAAGACGACGCTGCTGCGGACCGTGTCCGGGCTCGTCCGGCCGAGCGCCGGAAGCGTCATGTTCGACCACACCGACATCACGCGCCTGCCGGTCGAGGAGATCGTCCGCCGGGGCCTCGCCCACGTGCCCGAGGGCCGCGGGGTGATCGGCGAGCTGACCGTGGAGGAGAACCTCCGCCTCGGCGGCCTGTTCAACCAGGCGCAGGCCGCGCCGCCGAAGGAGATCTACGAGATGTTCCCGCTGCTCGAGGAGCGTCGGAGCCAGCCGGCATCCCGGCTCTCCGGCGGCGAGCGCCAGATGCTCTCGATTGGTCGCGCGCTCGTCGGCCGGCCGCGGGTGCTCCTGCTCGACGAGCCGAGCCTCGGTCTCGCGCCCCGCCTCGTCGCCCAGATCATGGGCACGGTCAAGCATCTCGCCGACACACTCGGCCTCGCGGTCCTGCTCGTCGAGCAGAACGCGAGGTCGGCGCTCAGCATCGCCAACCGCGGCGTCGTGCTCAACCTTGGTCGGGTTGTCGCCGACCAGGCACCCGACGCCCTGCTCGCCGACGAGCGCCTCCGCCACGCCTACCTCGGCTTCTGAGTCCGCGTGACCAAGTTCATCGACCTCACCCTCAACGGCATCTCCACCGGCGCGATCTACGCCGCGGTCGCGCTTGCGCTCGTCCTGATCTGGCGCGCCACCAGGATCGTCAACTTCGCGCAGGGGGCGATGCTGATGATTACTACCTACATCGCCTCGGCGGTGATCAACTCGACCGGCTCCTACGTGCTCGGCTTCGTGGTCGCGCTGGCCTCAGGGCTGGCGCTCGGGGCGGTGGTCGAGCGGGTGCTGATCCGACCGGTGGAGAACGCGCCGCCGCTGAACGCGGTGATCGTCGCCCTTGGGCTGTACACCCTGATGATCTCCGTGGCGGGCATGATCTGGGGCGCGACGCCGCGCTCGTTTCCCGCGGCGTTCTCGATCCGGGGCTACGAGATCGGCGGCACCCGGGTGCTCTTCGCCCCCAACGACACCTTCATCGTGCTGGTCGTGGTCGCCGTCGCCCTGGCCCTGGCCGCGCTGTTCCGGGCCACCAGCCTCGGCCTGCAGATGCGCGCGGCGGCGTTCAAGCCTGAGGTCGCCCAGCTGCTTGGCGTGCGGGTCGGGCGGATGTTCACGCTCGGGTGGGGTATGGCCGCCGCGACCGGCGCGATCGCCGGCGTGCTCGTCGCCCCGTCGGTGTTCCTCGGGCCCAACAACTTCGACCCGATTCTGATCAGCGGTTTCGTCGCTGCGGTGCTCGGGGGCCTGGACAGCCCGCCCGGGGCGGTGATCGGCGGGGTGCTGCTCGGCCTGGCCCTCTCCTACGTGTCCGGTTACGAGGGCGACGCGCTGGTGCCGCTCGCGGCGCTGGTGATCCTGGTGCTGGTGCTGATGATCAAGCCGACCGGCCTGTTCTCGGCGACGCTGGAGCGGCGCGTATGACCGTGGCGCTCCGGCGCAGCACCCTGGCCCGCTCGCTCGGTCTCGTGGTCCTCGGGGCGGTCGGGTTGATCGTGATCAGCGACGTGATCGGCCCGTATCAGAACCTCCAGCTCGCCGATGGCGCCTACTACTTCGCGGCGCTCGCCGGCCTCACGTTCCTGATCGGGCTCTCGGGCCAGGTTTCCCTCGGGCACGGGGCCTTTATGGCCGTCGGTGCCTACTCGGTGCTGCTGCTCGTGGGCAACGAGGGGTGGGCGACCTTCCCGGCTCTGGTCGTGGCGGTGCTCGTGAGCGTCACCATCGGGATTCCGGTCGGCGCAGCCTCAAGCCGGCTGCGTGGTCCCTACCTCGCCGGCGCGACCCTTGCCTTTGCCGTCGGCTTGCCGGCGATCGCCAACCGTTATCCGGGGACCTTCGGCGGCCAGAACGGCCTGACCATCAATCCGCCGCCGGTTCCGTCCTGGCTGGGAGCGAGCTTCACCATCGAGCAGTGGCAGGCGTGGATCGCTTGCGCCGGCGCGCTGATCGTCTTATTTGTGCTCTTCAATCTGAAGCGGTCCGGGGTCGGCCGAAGCCTGCGGGCTGTCCGCGACGACGAGATCTCCGCCTCGCTCTGTGGCCTGCGGGTCGGTCGCCAGCAGACGCTGGCCTTCGCGGTCAGCGCGGGCTGCGCGGGCCTCGGCGGCGGCCTCTACGCGATGGTGCTGAACCTGGCGACCCCGAGCGCGTTTCCCCTCCAGCTCTCGCTCAGTCTGCTGACTGGTGTCGTCGTCGGCGGGCTCGGGACCCTCACCGGCGCGGTCTGGGGCGCCGCGCTGCTCGTCCTGCTCCCGTCGTGGAGTAATGATCTCGCCCACAGCCTGTCGCTCAGCACCAACGTCCAGGGCAACCTGCCGTTTGCGATCTACGGGCTGGTCCTGATCGTGGCGATGCTCGCCTGGCCGACAGGGATCCAGGGTGGTGTTGCGAAACTGACCAGTTGGGTACGTGCCCGGGGCGAGAAGACCGGGGGCGCACAAGCAAACCAAGGAGAGAGAGGATCATGATGAGGGTACAAACAGCCGGCACCTGGCTGTCGGTGCTGGCGCTCGCGGGCGCGGGGCTAGGCGTGGCCGGATGTGGGTCATCCAGTTCGGGCGGCTCGGGCGGGGGCGGATCGAGCGCGCCGGGAGTGACCGCGACGAGCATCACCTTCGGCACCCACCAGCCCCAGACCGGCCCGGCCGCGCCGGGCTACAGCGAGATCGCCCCGGCCTCGCAGGCGTTCTTCGACTACGTCAATGCCCACGGCGGCGTCTTCGGTCGCAAGATCCACCTGGACATCAAGAACGACCAGTACGACCCCACGCAGACGGTCAACGTGGTGCATCAGCTGGTGCTCCAGGACAACGTGTTCGGGATCTTCGAGGGGCTTGGCACCCCGACCCACACCAAGGTCGTCGGCTTCCTGAACGCCTCCAAGGTGCCCGATCTGTTCGTCGCCTCCGGCTGCCCGTGTTGGGACAACGGCGCGAGCCAGCCCGAGACCTTCGGATGGCAGCCGAGCTACACGATCGAGGGCAAGATCCTCGGCCAGTACATCAAGCAGCACTTCGCCGGCCAGAAAATCGGCGTCCTGTACCAGGACGACGACTTCGGTCAGGGCGGCCTGGCCGGGATCAAGGACGAGGTCTCCGCCTCCAGCATCGTCTCGGCCCAGCCCTACCAGTCGGGCACGACCACGCTGGCGCCCCAGATCACCGCGCTGAAGTCCTCCGGGGCCAAGGTCCTGGTCGAGTTCACCGTCCCGATCTATACGGCAATCGCGCGCCTGACCGCGTTCACGCTGGGCTACAGTCCGCAGCTCGTCGTCTCGAACGTCGGGATCGACCCAACCACGGTGGCCGGTCTGCTGAAGGTGGTCTCCAAGGGCAAGGCCTCCGGGGCCGCTCTGATCGGCGGAGCGATCACCGACGGCTACCTGCCGTCGTTCAGTGACACCTCTAACCCGTGGATCAAACTGTTCATGAAGATCCACAGCCAATTCGACGCGAGCGCCCCGTTCGACGGCAACGTCGAATACGGGATGGCCAATGCCTATACGCTGGCGCAGGCGCTCCAGGCGGCCGGCAAGAACCTCACCCGCCAGGGCCTGGTCAACGCCGTGGAGAACGACGGCGGCTCATGGAAGGGCCCGGGGCTGGTGCCGTTCCGCTACACCAAGACCCAGCACGGCGGCTACTCCGGCGTACAGATGGCCAAGGTGGTCGGCAACGGGATTACCGCCTTCGGGCCGATGCTGACGACCGATCCGACGGCAAGCGGGGCGATCACCCCCTATACCGGCACCCAGCCCGCTCCGCCCGCGAGCGGGATCCCAGCTTCATAGGAGGAGCAACAGCCACAGCTGAGCGAAAGCTAAGATCGATCGACGCCAACGTCAGACCGGCCGGCCTGATGCCCTTAGCGCGTGATTTGGAGGCCAGCGGTCGCCGCGATCGCCGGCGACGGTCGTGCGTGGACAGTGCCGACGATCTCGGCGCCGGCTATCCCTCGGAGGTAGATGTGGCCAACACGCCAAGGTCGGCGTGTTGGCCACATGAGAAGAGAAAACGACCCGCGACTACGTTCACGGCGATCTTCGCCTCAAACACGAGCGCTGGACCGCACCGCTCCGCGGACACCAGCCGGCATAACGCACTCCTGGGCATAACCGAGGGAGGCGTGGGGGGCGATGTCGGCAGCCGATACGAGTCCGGTAGTCCAAGAGTGAGTGGCTCGACGACGTCGCCGACGCTTATTCGTCGATCAAGCTCGCCCGAGCCAGACTGTCCGGTCCAACGACGCACCCCATGCACCCCTCGCCAGGCGAAGCACGCCACACAGAATACTAGCTAAATGCCTCTTTGCAGGCCTTTCGAGTGGGCGATCCAGGACTCGAACCTGGGACCTCTTCCTTATCAGAGAAGCGCTCTAACCGACTGAGCTAATCGCCCGTCTGAAACTCGAGCGAACGCCGCCCGAGGCGGCCCTACCGAGACAACGGCATCGGTACGGACCGAATGCGCGATTCTACCGGTGTCGCGGCGCTCAGGCCGCTGGGCGCAACGCCAGCCGGCGGGCGAGCTCAAGCGCCTCGTCGATCGATTCGAACGCCAGCTGCACGCGATATCCGTGACCGCGGGCTGCCGTGACGTTCAGCTCGCAACCAAGCGCGGCGCCCAGTTCGTCCTCGAGCCGGGCGATCGCGGCATCCTGGTCGGGGTGCAGTCCGGCCTGAGCGTGCTTGCGGGCTGTGCCGGCTTGTTGACCCGAAGCGTTGCGGGCGCGAGCCTCCAGCTCGCGGACCGACCACCGCCCCTCGGCCGCCGCCCGGGCGAGCTTTCGCCGCTCGGCGTGGTCGGTGGCCAGCAACAGAGCGCGGCCGTGACCCTCGCTCAGGTCCCGGCGCTCGACCAGCGCCAGCGCCTCGTCCGGTAGATCGAGCAGGCGTATCAGGTTGGAGACCGCAACCCGGCTGCGACCGACGCGGAGGCCCACCTCCTCACGCGTCAACCCGAGCTCCTCCGTCAACGCCGCGCAGGCCCGGGCTTCCTCGACCGGGTTGAGGTCCTCACGGGCCATGTTCTCGATCAGCGCTATCTCCAGCGAAGCCGCGTCGTCATGATGGCGAACGATCGCCGGCACCGTCTCCAGCTCGGCCAGGCCGGCCGCCCGCCAGCGTCGCTCACCGGCGATCAGCGCAAAGCTCCCGCCCGCGACCGGCCGCACTAGCACCGGCTGCAGGACGCCCCGCAGCTTGATCGACTCCGCCAGCTCCAGCAGCGTCTCCTGGTCGAAGGCGCGTCGAGGCTGATGCGGATTTGGTGTGATCAGCTCCAGTGGAAGCTGTCGTAACTCCTCCTGGTCGTCCTGGGGTGCGACGGACAGAATCGCGGCCAGTCCTCGCCCCATTCCGCGCGCTTTGTCAGCCACGGGCGGCAACCTCCTTTGCCAGTTCGAAGTAGGCATCTGAACCGGCGCAGTGGGGATCGTAGTGGATCACCGGTTTACCGAAGCTCGGCGCCTCCCCAACCCGAACATTGCGCGGGATCACGGTGTCGAAGACCAATTCGGGGAAATGCTGACGCACCTCGCGTTCGACGTCCTGGGCCAGACGTGTCCGCCCGTCATGCATGGTCAAGAGCATCCCCGCCACGGTCAGGCGCGGATTGAGCTCCCGTTGCACCAGCGAGAGGGTGTCCAGCAGTCCCGCCAGCCCCTCGAGCGCGAAGTACTCCGCCTGGACAGGGACGATCACTCGGTCGGCAGCCACCAGCGCGTTTACGGTCAGCGGACCCAGCGACGGCGGGCAGTCCAGCAGCGTGAACGCGTACCGATCCCGGATCGGCGCCAGCCGTTCCCGCAGGCGCGTCTCGGAGCCGGCGATCCGCGGCAGCTCCACGGTCGCCCCGGCGAGGTCCGGCCCGGCCGGAGCCAAGGCCAGATGCTCGATCGAGGTGGCCACGATCACGTCCTCCAAGGGAGTGTCTCCCACGAGCGCGTCGTAGACCGTTAGCTCCAGGTCCTTGGCGACCCCGAGGCCCAGCGTCGCGTTGGACTGCGGGTCGATATCGATCAGCAGCGACTCATATCCCGCTTCGGCCACGCACGCGGCGAGGTTGACGGCAGTTGTCGTCTTGCCGACGCCACCCTTCTGATTTGCGATCGCGTAAACGGTCCCGATCATGTTCGTCAAGCTAGCGCCGGGCGCGGTCAGACGAATGGCACGACCGGTCATGCTCACCTGCCCCTTTGACCAAGGGGGCGTTTACGGGCCACGCCTGGCCGGCGGGGAAATCCGGGCGGGGTCGATCTCACCTTCAACATCAGCTGTAGGTGGCGATGGTGAGCGCCCTTGTACGGGCTGACGTGGACCGGCTCGCGGACCTCCAGGCCGAGCTGCGCGCCGGCCTCGGCGCCAACCGCCTCCTCGTCTGGATTTCGCCGTCCTCGCCAGACGAGCAGCGCGCCACCGACGCGCAGCAGGGGCGCCGCGTACTCGGCCACCACCGGCAACGGCGCGAGCGCCCGAGCGGTGACCAAGTCGAATCGCTCCAATCCGTCGGTGAAGCCCTCGGCGCGTGCGCAGATCACCGTCGCGTTGGCGATCTCACAGGACGCCAGAGCCCGCTCGATGAACGCGCATTTGCGGGCGTTGCTCTCGACCAGCACGACGTCGGCCGGAAGGGCGATCGCCAAGGGCAGGCCGGGGACGCCGGCGCCGGATCCGAGATCGACGATAGTCCGGGCCTGGCGCACTTCGTTCAGCTCGAGCGCCACAAGCGAATCGGCGAGGTGGTCATCGAGCGCCCTGTCGGGATCGCGGACGGCGGTGGGCGCAAGCGGATCCGCTACCAGTGCGTCCAGGAGCGCTCCCAGCTTGGCAATCGTGTCGTCTGGCAGCCCGTGGCGTCGGCCCAGTGCGAGCAACCGCCGATGCTGGTCAGGGTTGGCCATCGGTGCGGCCGCCGTCTCCCTTTCCGCGGCGTCGCTCGCGCTGGATGTACGCCGCATATCGCTCGCGCATGGCGCCAAGCCGCTCGGCAGCATAAGCGTCGAGCTCAGGCTGAAGGTCGTGCTCGAGCAACGGCAGCAGATCGTTGACCAGCGTCGCGCCCCTGGCCATCCACTGGTAATAGGACCTGCCGCCGTGGTGATAAGGGCCGTACAGGCGGCTGGAGGGAAACCGGTCCACCAGCCATCGGAACAGCGGCTCGTGGCGTGTATGCATACGCAGCGTCACCTGAGGCTGCTTGCCGTCGCCTCCGAATGAGCCCTCGCCTACGAGCAGGCCGATCACCACACCGCGCTCGAAATCGGAGAGCGGTTTCATGCCGATTGCCGCCGCTGCCACTCGCGCATCTGTTTCACCGTCAACAAAAACGTGAAACGTCTGGTGCCCGGATCAAGCCAAACGATCCAGTCGGCCGACTCAGTCGATCAGCGGAGCAACGACCAGTCGCCTGGCTGGCTCCTGGCCTTCGCTATAGGTCTCGATGTCGCGGCGCGTCTTCAGGTGCTCGTGGATGACCTTGCGCTCGAGTGCGCTCATCGCCTCCAGCGACACCGACCGGTGATCCTGTAGAGCAGTCGCCGCCGCTTGGTCGGCCGCCGAGCGCAGCGCCACGGCCCTGCGCTCGCGGTAGCCACCGGCATCCACAGTGACTCGCTTACGTTCCTGGTCTCCGTGAACGGCGATCCGGTAGGCGAGATGCTGTATTGCATCAATCGTCTCGCCATGATGACCGATCAGCAGACCGAGATCGTCGCCGAGGTACTCGGCGACGACGCCATCCTGGCCCTCGTGGACCTCGACGTCCGCATCAACACCGGCCTCGGCCGCTATCCGCTCCAGCAGCTCGCGAACCCGTGCCCTGGCTTCGTCGACCGAGCCGTTCACCTTATCTCCTGCGGCCGGAGCGCTTCTTCTTCTTGCGTGGGGAACGCGGAGGTGGGGCCGCTCGATCCTGTCCGCCGGTAGCGACGCCGGCTGTTTCCTTCGCGGGCTTGGCCCGGCGAAGAAGTGCGCCGATCGCTCCACCGGCGCCCGTCGAGCCGTTGGACTCGGGCTCTCGGGCGGCCGAGCGCGCACCACTCCCGCGTGACGAGCCAGTGGTGACCACCGTGCCTGTCGCGGCCGCCACCGCTGGAGTGACGACCGGCGGTCCCAGGCGCTTCTTGACAACGTACTGCTGCAGGATCGTCCATGAGTTTGTGGTGATCCAGTAGACGATCACGCCGGCGGGGAAGCCGATGATGAAGAAGACGAAGACCAGCGGCATGAACAGCATGATCTGGCGCTGGGTCTTTTCCATCGTCGAGCTCGACATCATCAAGCTCGAAGCCAGCTGTGTACCGACGTAGAGGACGATCAGGACGATCAGAACCGCACCCTTTGCACTGTTGGTCAGATCGTTGATGAACAGGAAACCAGCGCCGTGATTGGCGCCGCAGGGCGTCGTCGATCCGGCGCCGTGCAAGTGCACGTACTTCGCCTGAACTCCAGGGCAGATGTCCCCACGGAGGGTCTTGCGCAACATGTAGAACAGCGAGATGAACACCGGCAGCTGCGCCACGAGCGGCAGGCACGAACCCAGCGGGTTAACCTTGTTCTCCTTATAGAACTTCATGATTTCCTGCTGCTGACGTTGCTTGTCGTCCTTGTACTTACTCTGAAGCGCCTTGAGCTCAGGCTGCAGCTGTTGCAGGGCCCTCATCGAGTGAAACTGCTTCAGGGTCAGCGGGATCAGGATCGCGCGGATCAACACGGTCAGCAGGACGATCGAAAAGCCCCAGGAAACGCCGAGGTTGTTGTGGATGAACTTCAACACAGCCTCGAACACGTCGATTAGAGGCTGGAAGATGTTCGCGGTGACGAGCATGGTCAGGCGCTTGGAATCGGAGCTTGGGGCTTGAACATCCGCTGGTCTTCAACCGGATCAAATCCCCCGTGACTCCAAGGGTTGCAGCGACACAACCGCCAGCCGGCGAGAACGAGCCCGCGGAGTATGCCGAATCTGTCGATCGCCTGCGCCGCGTACTCCGAACACGACGGGTAGTACTTACAGCGTGAGCCGAACACCGGCGAGAAGATCCGTTGGTAGAGCCGCAGCGGGGCCAGCAGCAGTAGGCGCGGAGCTCTCAACCGATCACCTCTTTCTGCGGTTGAGCAACCGCCGAATCAGGGCTGGAGGGCGCGGGCGCGGCAACGCGGTCGATCAACTCGCCCAACGCCCGGCGGATCCCCGCCAGCGACTCGCGCTCGGCCAGCTCCCGGGCCCCTTGGCGCGCCACCACGACCACGTCGGTGCCCGCGTGCAGGCGGTGAACCTCCTGCGCGAAAGCCTCTCGCAACAGGCGTTTGACGCGGTTGCGCTCCACAGCACCGCCAACCTTGCGGGAGACCGACAGTCCCAGGCGCGCAGGTTCGTAGTCTTCCCGCGGAAAGACATACAGGACCAATTCCCGCCCGGCGTGAGATCTCCCTTGGCGAAAGACCCGGTCGAATTCGGCGCTGCGCGAGAGCCTCGAACGCCCCGGCCGCGGCCGGCCGTTGCGGGCGAGAGCCATTAGACCGTTAGGCGCTTGCGGCCCTTTGCGCGCCGTCGCTTGAGCGTCAGGCGCCCCGCGCGCGTGCGCATCCGGGCGCGGAATCCGTGAGTACGCGCGCGCTTGCGCTTCTTTGGCTGGTAAGTGCGTTTCATGGCATTCGATCCCCGCAATCGGGGACGGCTTCAGTATACGCACGCGGCGACAACCCCAGAGCGCGCCCCGCGAGGCCGATAGGGAGCGCCTCGCAGGGACGATCGCGGTGCTCGTGCCAGGCGTGGTTTCTCTGCGGATTCGCTTTTTCCCGCGCTTTGCGCCAACCCCCCCGAAGGGCCGTCTGAAGCCAGATCAGCGCTGGTATATTCGCCCACCCGAACCGCCGTCGGTCGGGCACCCTCACGAATGTCTCTCTCGACACTCCCCAGGGAGGGGTGCTGGAGTTGCCTGCGCAAACCGAACTAGCGCCCGCGTGGCGCGCAATCTGCTCTGAGCTCAGACGGATCGTCGGCGAGACGACCTACGACATCTGGCTCGCCCCACTTCAGCCACAGGGCCTGGAGGAAAATCTACTGATTTTGAAGGCCCCGCCGACGATCGAATCGTGGGTCTCGGACCGCTTCGGCCATATCGTGCAGAAATGCGTGCAAGCAGTCCTCGGGCCCAGCACGCAGGTCAAATTCACAACCGTCGAGCAGCGCGGTAGCGCGCGAGACCAGAGGCCGGACCGGCCCCTCACCCCCGACGTGAGCTTCAACCCGCGCTACAGCTTTGACCAGTTCATCATCGGCAAGAGCAACCAACTCGCTCACGCGGCGGCGCTGGCGGTTGCCGAGCTCCCTGGACAGGCCTACAACCCCTTGTTCCTTCACGCCCCGCCCGGGCTCGGCAAGACGCACCTGTTGCACGCCATCGGCAACTACGTGCTCGCCTTCGGCGGTGGCGCAACGGTCAGATACACCACAGCCGAGGCGTTCACGAACCACTTCCTGACCGCACTGGGGTCCAAATCGCTGGCCCCGTTCAAGCGGGCCTACCGGGACGCAGACGTACTACTAATCGACGATGTCCAATTCCTCGCCAGCAAGGCCAGGACCGAGGAGGAGTTCTTCCACACCTTCAACGCGCTCTACGAGAACGGGCGCCAGTTGGTCCTAACCTGCGATCGACTCCCCCGCGCACTGGTGTCGGTGGAAGAGCGCCTGCGTGAGCGATTCGAATCCGGCCTGGTCGCGGACATCAGCCCCCCCAACCACGCCACCAGGGTCGCAATCCTGCGCAAGCGCGTCGCGCTGGACCGGATCGAAATCGCCGATCCACAGGTGCTGGAGCTGATCGCCGAGCGAGTCGCCACCAACGTTCGCGCCCTCGAAGGTGCGCTGATCCGTGTCGTGGCGTACCACTCGCTGACGCAGCATCCCCTCAACCGAGCGCTCGCCGGCCGAGCGCTGGATACCATGTATCCGGTCGGTAAGCCGGCGGCGATCTCGATCGGCCAGGTTCAGTCCGCGGTCGCTCGTCGCTTCCAGCTGTCGGTCGACGAGCTCGTATCAGCCAGACGAACCGCACGCATCGCCTGGCCGCGGCAGCTAGCGATCCACCTCTCACGCGATCTGACAGATCAGTCCCTGCAAGCGATCGGAGACGCCTTCGGCGGTCGCAACCATGCGACCGTCCTGCATGCCTGCAAGCGGGTCTCAGACCGCCTGGTCGAGGAGCAAGACTTGGCGATGGAGATCGCAGAGCTGACCGAAGTGATCAGCAAACGCCAAGCCGACCGCGACTGTTGACACACTTGCACGTCGCTCTCGTGCGAGAACTTTCCCGCTAAATGCACGCGATCGCGTACTTCTCCACAGCTTCTATTCGCCCTATGACTTCTACATTCCTTCTGAGGTATTCATTGTGAAGATCTCACTTGAGCGCGACGTCTTGCTCAGTCAGCTGCAAACCGTCAGTCGCGTCGCCTCCACCCGCAGCGCGATCCAGGCTCTGTCGGGTGTACAGCTGGCCGCCGGAGCAACCGAATGTGAGCTCCGAGCAACCGACATGGACGTCGGGCTTCGCGTCCCCCTACAAGCCGAAGTGGCCCGCGAGGGCGTGGTCGTACTGCCGGCGCGACTACTGCTGGACGTGGTTCGCTCACTTCCTGCCAATCAGGTCTCGCTGGAGCTGCGACCCTCCGAACAGGATGTCGAGCTCGTGTCAGGCAATGCCACGTTCCACATCAGGACGCTGCGCACCGAGGATTTCCCGCCCTTCCCTGAGCCGGATTTGGACGCCGCCGTCGAGCTTCCAGCCGAGGCCTTCATCGCCACCGCCTTGAAGGTCGCCGGATCGGCCTCACGCGATGAGACCAGGCCCGTGCTAACCGGCGTCCTCGTGTCGGCGTCGGATCGAGAGCTGCGGATGGTGGCGACCGATTCCTACCGGCTGAGCGTCAAGGAGACCACGCTGGAGACTACGCTGTCGGCCGCCTTCGAGGTCAATGTTCCCGCCCGCGCGCTGCAGGAGCTGGCGCGCCTGGTCTCGCACGCGGGAGAAGAGCGACTCAGCGTCAGCGTGCGCCAGAATCAGGTCCTGTTCACGCTTGGTCGCGTGATCCTGTCCTCACGGCTGATCGATGGCCAGTTTCCCAACTACCGGCAGCTGTTGCCAGAGAGCTTCGAGCACGAGCTGCGGATCGCAGGCGGCGAGCTCACGGACGTCGTTCGCCGCGTCAGTCTGCTGGCGCAGAAGAACGCTCCCCTGCGCCTGGCCTTCACCCCCGGTGAGCTGACCATCTCGGCCCAGACCCCGGATGTCGGCGAAGCGCGTGAATCGCTTCCCGTCGCCTTTCAGGGCGAGCCGCTGGAAATTGGGTTCAACCCCGAATTTCTGCGAGCTGGATTTGAGGCGATCGAAGACGGTGACGTGCTGCTGAAGTTGATCAGCCCTTTGCGGCCGGGGTTGATCGAGGCGGCCGACGAGAGCCGCTTTCAGTACCTGATCATGCCGATCCGGCTGAACGTCTAGCGCGGCGGCGAACGTGAGTCGCCGGCGCTCAGCGCTCAGAGCGCGGGTTGGCTGATGCTCGTCCGGTACGTGAGCCTGCGCGACTTCCGCTGCTACGAGCATGCCAAAGCGGAGCTCGGACCCGGATTGACGGTGATCACCGGTCCCAACGGCGCCGGCAAGACGAATCTGCTCGAGGCGGTCTACTTTGGTTGTACGGCCCGTTCCTGCCGAACCACCAACGAGCGCGAGGTGGTCCGCTTCGGTGCGAGCGCGACGCGCGTGGTGATCGTGGCGGAGGCGCAGGACGGGATGCATGAGCTTGCGGTCGGCTTCATCCCGGGGGAACCCAAGCGGATGCGCGTCGATGGTGCCGTGGTGGATCGCCTGCTCGATGTCGAGCAGCGCCCGCTGGTAAGTGTCTTTCTGCCTGACCGGCTGGAATTGGTCAAGGGCCCTCCCGCATTGAGGCGCGCACACCTGGATCAGTTCGTCGCGGCCCTATGGCCTGCGCGCGTGGCGACGCGGCGCTCATATGCCCAGGCCCTGGCCCAGCGCAACGCTCTGATCGCGCGGATCCGTTCGGGGGTCGCCCGGCGCGACTCGCTGGCGAGCTGGGATGCCGAGCTGGCGCGTCACGCGATCGCCTTGATCGTCGATCGCCGTGCCGCGATCGAGGCACTGACAGAATCATTCACGAACCTGAGCGCCGAGCTGGGGTTCGACGGCACGGTGACGGTCAGATACCGCCCTCGATCGCGCGCGTCTGACGCCGCGGAACTGGCCGAAGAGCTCGCCGGGCGACTGGATGGGGATCTCGACCGGGGTTTCACCGATCACGGGCCGCACCGCGATGAGGTGGTGCTGACCCTCGATGGGCGTGAACTGAGGTCCTACGGCTCGCAGGGACAGCAGCGTCTCGCGCTCCTGTCCTTGCTGCTCGCCGAGCGCCAGACGATCGCGCAGCGCCGGCCGGCGCCTCCGCTGATGCTGCTCGACGACGTGATGAGCGAGCTCGACGGTGATCGCCGGCGAGCACTGGCCGACCTGCTGCGGGCCAGCGGCGGGCAGTCGGTGATCACGACGACCGATTTGGATCACGTTCCGGGTGCCGCTGACGTCGGCGTGGCACATCTGGCGGTTTCCGGCGGCCGGCTGCTGTACGAGGCGGCGGCGTGAGTCCGCACCGGCGTTCGCCGCGGCCATTGACGTTCGCGCTCGAGGCGATCGCCGAGGAGCTTGCGCCAGAGTCGGTGCTGGCCGACGTCCAGCGTGCGTGGCGGAAGGCCGTCGGCGAGTCGATCGCCGCTCAGGCCCAGCCGACAGCCGAGCGCGGCGGTATGGTCACGGTCTCGTGCTCGGCTTCGGTCTGGGCCCAGGAACTGGACCTGATGGCGCCGGAGATCATCGAGCGCCTGAACGAGCTGCTGAGGCGGGGCCGGGTGCAACGACTGCGATGCGTCGCCGTAGGCCCTCTGAGATAGCCCTCCAGACCCTCCCTTTTACCCGCTTTTGCAGGCAAAACAACTCTGGTGAAGGGACGGTTTTGACCGTCCGTTGTGCTATTGTTCTGTACACCAGTTTCCGACGCCCCGGCGCGCTGAGAGATGCGCGGGTCCGGGGCGTCTCAACGTCATCGGAGGATCGTTGACGAACGACGACGGCGCCGCGCGCCCGCAGCCAGGATCCAGTTACGACGCACAGGACATCACGGTTCTCGAGGGCCTCGAGGCGGTGCGCAAGCGACCCGGTATGTACGTCGGGTCAACCGGCCCGCGCGGCCTGCATCATCTTGTCTACGAGGTTGTTGACAACTCTGTTGACGAGGCGCTGGCCGGTTACTGCGACGAGGCTTCGGTCACGATCCATCCTGACAGTTCGGTGACCGTGGTCGACAACGGCCGCGGGATCCCCGTCTCGATCATGGCCAAGGAGCAGCGCCCGGCCGTCGAAGTCGTGCTCACCGTGCTTCACGCCGGCGGAAAGTTCGGCGACGGCGGCGGGTACAAAGTCTCCGGCGGCTTGCACGGCGTTGGCGTGTCGGTGGTCAATGCCCTGTCGGAGCAGCTCACGGTGGAGGTGCGCCGCGACGGCTTCAGCTGGACTCAGCGCTACGAGCGCGGCAAGCCGATGACCGAGCTGGCCAAGGGCGCCGCAACGAAGGACACCGGGACGACGATCACGTTCCTCCCCGATGCGGACATCTTCGAGACGCTCGACTTCGACTTCACCACGATCGAGCAGCGGATGCGCGAGACCGCGTTCCTGACGGCCGGGTTCCGGATCACGCTCGTCGACCTGCGCGGCGAAGGCCACCGCGCCGAGTTCCGATACGAGGGCGGGATCGTCGACTTCGTCTCCTATCTGAATGAGAACAAGGAGCCGATCCACAAGAAGGTGATCTCGCTCTCAGGCGAGGGCAAGGAGGGCGCCGTCGAGGTGGCGATGCAGTGGAACGCCTCCTACCAGGAGTCGGTGTTCTCATTTGCCAACAACATCAACACGATCGAGGGCGGCTCGCACCTCTCCGGCTTCCGCTCCGCTCTGACCGGCGTGCTCAACAAGTACGCGCGCGACAAGGGCTTTCTGAAGGAGAAGGACGACAACCTCGTCGGCGAGGATGTGCGCGAGGGCCTGACCGCCGTGATCTCAGCCAAACTGACCGATCCGCAGTTCGAAGGCCAGACCAAGACCAAGCTCGGAAATACCGACATGGCCGGCTTCGTGCAGTCGATCGTCAACGCTCGGCTCGCGGAGTTCCTGGAGGAGAACCCGCGCGACGCCAAGGACGTGATCAGCAAAGCGGTCCAGGCGGCGCAGGCCCGCGCCGCCGCCCGCAAGGCGCGGGACCTGACGCGGCGCAAGTCGGCGCTGGAGAACTCGACCCTGCCCGGCAAGCTCGCCGACTGCTCGGTCAAGGACCCATCGCTCGCGGAGCTGTTCGTGGTCGAGGGCGACTCGGCCGGCGGCTCGGCAGTCAGCGCGCGGGACCGCAACACGCAGGCGATCTTGCCGCTGCGCGGCAAGATCCTCAACGTCGAGAAGAGCCGCATCGACAAGGTGCTCGGCAATACGGAGATCCAGGCGCTGATAACCGCGATCGGTACCGGCGTGCGCGACGAGTTCGACATCTCCAAGGCCCGTTACCACAAGGTCGTGCTGCTGACCGACGCCGATGTCGACGGCGCTCACATCCGCACGCTGGCGCTCACGCTCCTGTTCAGGGAGATGCAGCCGCTGATCGAGGCCGGCTACGTGTACATCGCCAAGCCGCCGCTGTATGCCCTGCGCCAGGGTCGCAAGCACCGCTACATCGAGCGTGAGTCAGAGCTGGAGGACATCCTGCTCGGTGACAAGTTCGAGCGGATCGAGGTCCTTGATCGCTTCAACAAGCAGTTCAAGCTGACCGATACGCGTTGGAAGCGCTTCTCCCGGCTGCTCAAGCAGTACGAGGGCTGGTCCGCGGCGCTGCGCACTGCCCACGGCCACGGGATCGTCGCCTTCCTCCAGGAGGGACGGCTGTTGGAGGAGCAGATCACCGATGTCGACGGCCTGCTGCGCCACGTGCGCAAGGAGTCCCAGAACGGCGACGCCCATCGGGTCGAGCTGCTGTCAGAGGATCCGCTCGAGATCGTGGTCCGCACGATCGAGGCCAAGAGCGGCCTGGCCAGCACTCATCGCGTCCGGCGAGCGGCGCTGGAGGCCAACGAGTACCAGCATCTCGCCGACGTACACGCGGATCTGTCGGCCCTGGCGGGCTCGCCACCGTTCCGTGTGCGCCTGGGCGACCAGTCGAGCGAGGCGGTCAGCTTCGAGGACCTGCGCGCGGCGGTCCTCGCGGTCGCGCAGAAGGGCGTCGACTACGTTCGCTTCAAGGGATTGGGCGAGATGGATGCCGACGAGCTGCGCGATACGACGATGGATCCCGCCTCGCGTACGCTGGTGCAGGTGACGATGGAGGACGCGGCGTCCGCCGACCACGTGTTCTCGATGCTGATGGGCGATCAGGTCGAGCCGCGGCGGGCGTTCATCGAGGAAAACGCGCGTTTGGTCACCAACCTGGACGTGTAAGCGATGTCGGCAATCGACACCATCGGCGGCGGCAACATCGAGCCACGCGGGCTCGAGGAGGAGATGCGCTCGGCGTATCTCGACTACGCGATGTCGGTCATCGTCGGGCGCGCGCTTCCCGACGTCCGTGACGGCTTGAAACCCGTCCACCGCCGCGTCCTGTACGTGATGAACGAGCTGGGCCTGCAGCCGGGTCGCAAGCACGTCAAGTGCGCTCAGATCGTAGGCGAGGTGATGGGTAAGTACCACCCACACGGGGACGCGTCGATCTACGACACGCTGGTCCGCCTAGCGCAGGACTTCTCGATGCGCTACCCGCTGGTCGACGGCCACGGAAATTTCGGCAACATCGACGGCTATGGCGCGGCCGCGATGCGCTACACCGAGGCGCGGCTTGACCGGCTCGCCACCGAGATGCTGCGCGACCTAGACGCCGAGACGGTCGATTTCGTGCCCACCTACGATGGCACCCGGCAGGAGCCTGTCGTGCTGCCGGCGCGCTTCCCGAACCTGCTCGTCAACGGCTCCTCGGGCATCGCCGTCGGCATGGCAACGAATATCCCGCCGCACAATCTCCGCGAGGTGATCGGCGCGACGATCGCCTACATCGATGACCCTGAGATCGACGTCGAGGGTTTGATGCGCTACATCAAGGGCCCTGACTTTCCGACGGCCGGGACGATCCTCGGCCGCGAGGGAATCCGTGACGCCTACGCCACCGGCCGCGGTCGCGTCCGTGTCCAGGCCAAAGCGCACATCGAACCGATCGGCCAGGGCAAGGAGGCGATCATCGTCACCGAGTTGCCCTTCCAGGTGCGCAAGGGCGGTGACGGCGGGCTGATCGTGAAGATCCGCGATCTGGTGATCGACAAGAAGGTCTCGGAGGTCAGCGACCTGCGCGACGAGTCCGATCGTCACGGGATGCGGATCGTGATCGAGCTCAAGCGCGACGCGATCCCCAAGGTCGTGCTCAACAAGCTCTACAAGCACACGCCGATGCAGACGACCTTTGGGGTCAACATGGTCGCGCTCGTCGACAACGTGCCGCGCACGTTGTCGCTGCGCGAGGTGATCGGCCATTACGTCGACCATCAGCGCGAGGTGGTCGTGCGGCGCACGCAGTATGAGCTGCGCCGGGCCGAGGAGCGCGCCCACGTCCTGGAGGGCCTGCTGATCGCGCTGCAGAACCTCGACGAGGTGATCGCGCTGATCCGTAGCTCGCGTGATCCCGAGTCGGCTCGGACCGGGCTGATCGGGCGCTTCGAGCTGACCCTGATCCAGGCCCAGGCGATCCTGCAGTTGACGCTCAGCCGTTTGACGGCGCTCGAGGCCGGCAAGATCCAGCAGGAGCACGCCGATCTGGTCGAGCGGATCAAGGAGCTGCGGGAGATCCTCGGCGATGAGAGCCGGATCAATGCGCTGATCAAGGATGAGCTCTCCGAGATCGTCCAGGCCTACGGTGACGAGCGCCGGACCGAGATCACCCACGCCGAGGGCGAGATCGATATCGAGGACCTGATCGCCGACCAGCAGATGGTGATTTCAATCACCCACTCGGGCTACATCAAGTCGCTGCCGCTCTCCACCTACCGCCAGCAGCGCCGCGGCGGGGTGGGCGTTACGGGCATGGACATGAAGGACGACGACTACATCGAGCACCTGTTCGTGTCCTCCACGCACGACTATCTACTGTTCTTCACCAACCGCGGCAAGATCTACCGGCTGAAGGTCTACGAACTGCCTGAGGCCTCGCGGACCGCCAAGGGGCGCGCGCTGGTCAACCTGCTGCCGCTGCGCGAGGGCGAGCGCGTGCAGTCGGTCCTGTCCACGCGCGACTTCACCGAGGGCAAGTACGTGGTGTTCGCGACGCGCAACGGAATCATCAAGAAGACCGAGTTCCTTGCCTACAACACCCCGATCAAGGCCGACGGCATCATCGCGATCAACATCCGTGACGACGACGAGCTGATCGCCGTGCGCCGGACCAGCGGACACGACGACATCATCATGGTCTCGCGCTCCGGTCAGGCGGCTCGCTTCAGCGAGGACGCGGTCCGCGCGATGGGCCGTGACACCAGCGGCGTGCGCGGCATGAACGTCTCCCAGAAGGACAACGCGGTGCTGGCAATGGACGTGGCGCGCGATGATCAGGAGCTGTTGGTGGTGACCGAGAACGGCTACGGCAAGCGCACCCCGATCCCCGACTATCCCGTCAAGGGCCGCGGGACGATGGGCGTCAAGACGATTACCCTGACCGAGAACAAGGGTGCGCTGGCCGGAGCGCTGGTCGTCCGCGAGCATCAAGAGCTCGTCTTCATCTCCCAGAACGGGATGGTCCAGCGCACGTCAGTCCGCGGCATCAACCGCTACGGCCGCGCCTCTCAGGGCGTCAAGGTGATGAACATCCGCGACGACGACCAGGTCAGCGCCGTCGCGCTGATCGTCGAGTCAGAGGCGTCCACCGCGGCGCCCGTCCTCGACGACGACGCAACCCCAATCGAAGTTGACGACCTCGACCTCGACCTCGACGCGGTCGAACCGGTCGATGAGCCGGACGGCGACGAGCCGCCGGATTCTGAAGAGTAGGGCCCGCGGGGCGGCACCGCTGTCCGAGCGCTGGCTCTTCCGACGACCAGGCGCCCGGGCCTGAAGCCGCAGCGAGCAACGCCGCCGCAGGGGCGAAAGCAGCATCCGATCCTGCGGAGCTCGCGTCGCCGGCGCCCCGACAAAGCCCTCGCACTTCCGATCAGCACGCTCCGACAGGATCGGATGCTGCTTTCGGCTTTATCCCATCAGGCCTATTCGCTAATCTTCTGCGCACCAGAGAAAGGAGGTGGTCCGAACTTGTCTGACAGTTTATGCGGGACCCTGGAGGTGTCCGGCCGCTAGGTCGGAGGCTGACACCGCTTGGCGGAGTCCCCCCGCGACACCGTCGGAATGAGTGCCCGGGATTAGTCCCTCCGGCATCTTTAGGCTCATTCCGGGTTTAAGCAGCCTGTAGTTCTTCGGAGGGCGCCGTGTCGACGGCGCCCTCCGTGCGTCCGGGCCCGGCGCGCTTGTTAGGCTGGATCGCGTGTGCCGAAACATCCGAACCCTTTACAACTTTGAGCCGCCGGCGACCAACGAGGAGATCCAGGCGGCGGCGCTGCAGTATGTGCGGAAGATCAGCGGTTTCACGAAGCCCTCGCAGGCCAACCAGGAGGCCTTTGCCCAGGCGGTGGAGGCCGTCGCTGCCGCTTCGGCGCAGCTGTTGGGCGAACTGAGCACGGCCGCGCCGAGCAAGGATCGTGAGGCTGAGGCCGCCAAGGCGCGGGCCCGCGCCGCCCAGCGCTACGCAGCCTAGGCGGCCAGGTAGGCTCGCCAGGCGATGGGGATCGTGGGGCTCGCCACCTGGATGAACACGTGGGGGCTGGGCGTGCGAGGCTCCTTGATCAGCTTCATTCCCGCGTGGCGCAGGAGCGCGTTGCCCTTGCGCCGGTTGCACGGGGCGCACGAGGCGACGATGTTCTCCCAACTCGACGCGCCGCCCTTCGATCGCGGCACCACGTGATCGACGGTCAGATTCGATCGCGCTCCGCAGTACTGGCACATCCAGTCGTCGCGCGCGAACACCGCGCGACGGGTGATCTTGCGCCGATGGGCGTCACGCGGGATGCGGATATAGCTCAACAACCTGATCACCACGGGCCGCACGATCGCCGCGGTGGCGGAGTGAAGCCTCCAATCGCCGCGCTCTATGATCTCCGCCTTGTCCTTGAGCAACAGGACGATCGCCCGCCGGACCGTGCACACGTTGATCGGCTCGTAGGTCGCGTTGAGGACGAGCACCCGTCCAAGCTCAGGCCAGCGCCGCTGGTGCTCGGAGGGCGGCGCGGACCCTGATGGGGCTGGTGGTACCGGGCTGCCCATGGCTCGCTGCGGTCAGTTTAGCGGGGGCGCAAGCGCCCTTTGGCGCCATCGACGCGGGCCTGAGCTTGGCCGTCCAAGCGTCGCTTGACTCCGCCGCGCGCAGGACATTCAGGCGACCGGAAACGATCCCAGCACGCGCAGCGCCTCGGCATGCGCGCCCAAATGCGCCAGGGCGTCCACCACACGGGGCTCGCTGTCACGCCCTTCCAGATCGACGAAGAACATGTAGCGACCAAGGCCCTGCTTGCGTGGGCGCGATTCGATCCGTGTCAGGTTGACGCCGCGGTCGGCGAACTCCGACAGGCAGGCCACCAGCCAGCCGGGGGACTCGGACCCGGCGCCCCAGAAGACGATGGCGGTCTTCCACGGACCCAGCGGCGCCTGCTCGGCGCCGGGCGTCCCGGGC
>CABEAW010000576.1_pt1 | contig 31686 bp, 22 predicted proteins | sample 3422111 | NCBI WGS metagenome assembly CABEAW01 (sample SAMEA5534326, study PRJEB31848) | metagenome | biome: tundra; feature: field; material: soil | place: USA | collected 2013-05 | depth 0.15 m | reverse complement strand
GTGAGCACCCGGGGCGGCGTGAGCGCTTGATACGACCTGAACGCGTCCTTGCGCTCGGAGATGAGCTGATCATCCACGTGGTTCGTGCGCACGACGTCGTGGAGCTCCTGGAACGTGAGGTAGAAGATGTCCTCCTTCTGACGAAGCACATGGGTCTGCACGAGGCGCCCGGCCTCTTCCAGCAAGACCTGCTTGTAAACGAAGTAGCGGCTGACCATGCCGTACTTTGGATACTCCCGGTACCCGATGAAGGTCCGGACACGGTCGATCATCCGCTTGGCCTCTTCGGCTTTCTGCTCTCCGTCCGGCAACGCCCGCAAGCGCTCCAGCAGCTCCTGTTCCTTCGTCCACGCCTCCTGCCGCCCTTGCTCGAAGCGCTGCTCGCCGGCGCCCGCCTCGAAGTTCTTGATGTTGCCGAGGATCACGGGCACGAGCGTGGTGGGGCGTTCGCTCCAACGCGGCCTCGTGATGTCGATCTCACCGACGCAGCGCATGCCGTACTTATCGAGGAAGGTCCGGATGGCGTCCCGCGCTTCCAGCCCGCCCGCAAGCTTGGCCAGGTCGTCCAGGAAGCCCTCGTCCTGGACGTGTTGCAGAAAAGCCACCACCTCCAGATGCGGGCGGATCACGTCCGCGACGTCCAGCAGCGCCAGACCCATTTCCGACGTGACGTTGTGGGGGACGGACTGCGTGAGCGTGTCGGCCGCGTTCTTCTCGCCCAGCCACGCCTGCAACTGCTCGTTGAGCCACCAGGTGGCCTCAATCGCCGCCGTGAACACCTGAAAGCTTCGCGGATCAAACAAGATCCGCTTCAGCTTCTGGATGTCCGCACAGATGAAGTCGAGCAGCGCCGATCCGGACTTCGTCCGGATGTCGCGCTTCAAGGTGGCGATGGAGGTCTGGCTGCGTTCGATCAGCTCGTCGACGATGGCCGGATCGGTCTCGATCGGGGCGGGCGGTTCGCCAGCCGGCGTCCCGCCCGGGCCCTCGTCCGGGAGGATCGAAATGAAGTCGCCGCGTTCGAGGATGGTCTGCAGCGCGTCCCCGATCAGCGGGTCGGATCTCCCCAGGGCCTTCAGGTGGCCTGCGCGGCCCACTGGCGAAGCCAGGTCCCGGGTGACGTCGACGAACGGTCTCCCAGCGGCCTCGCACATGGGCCGCGGGGTCGTCAGCTGCCACAGGGAGAGCCCCAGGGGCTTCATGGGGTCGGTCATCATCTGCTGATGACCGACGGAGACGTAGACGTGGTTCTGGTGATCGCTGGCCGCGGGGATGGGGAACAGCGTTGTGATCGGCCGGCTCTGGACGATCTGGAAGCCATCGTCGACCAGGCACCATTCGATGTCCTGGGGGCGGCCGAAGTGCGCTTCGATCCGCCGGCCCAGCTGCGCGAGTCGCACGATCTGCACGTCCGTCAGCGCCGGCTGCTCCTGACGCTCTGGCTCGATCGCCTGCTCCTGCGTCCCGCCTGCCGGCGAGGCGTGGATGGCAAGCTGCTTGGTGGCGACCGCCTTGCCGACGACTTCGCCGTCCCGCACTTTGTAGACGTCCGGGTTCACCAGGCCGGAGACCAGGGCCTCGCCGAGGCCGAAGCTGGCCTCCACGGAAGCGACCTTCCGGTTTGAGGTGACCGGGTCGGCCGTGAACAGGATGCCGGCCGCATGCGGGAAGACCATCCGCTGCACGACCACGGCCATCTGGACCTTCCGGTGGTCAAAGCCGTTCCGCAGGCGGTAGGTCACGGCCCGCTCGGTGAACAGCGAGGCCCAGCACCGGCTGACGTGCCGGAGGATCGCCGCCGGACCCACGACGTTCAGATACGTGTCCTGCTGGCCCGCGAAGGAGGCAGTCGGCAAGTCCTCCGCCGTCGCGCTGGATCGGACGGCGTAGGCAACTTGCTCGCCGAGCCGCGCAAGCGAGCGGGTGATCGCCGCAGCCAGATCCTCAGGGATGGCGATCCCTTCGAGGACCCGGCGGATCTCCGCGCTGAGCGCGCGTATCGCCTCCCGGTCGTCCGGCTTCAGGCGCGAGAACCGATCGAGCCGATCGTCGATCGACGGCGCTTGCGCCAGGATCCGCTGGAAGGCGTCCGTTGTCACGCAAAAGCCACCCGGCACACAAATGCCCTCGATCCGCGAAAGCTCCCCCAGGTGCGCGCCCTTACCGCCAACGACCGCAACCTGGGTCTGGTCGATCTCCTGGAGATCCAACACGTAGCAGCCCATCCGCTTACCTCCCTCGGAGTTGACCCGGTCAACTCCACTCTGTTCGTTGGTTCCAACCTGCGGCGGGCGATTATGCGGCACGAATCACGGCCTCATGAGCGCCTCGAATCAAGGGCCTACAGGCCGTCGAAGACCGCGAACGCGGCGTCGATCCTTAAATGGTCGCCGGTTGCGTTGTCGTCGAGCATGAGGCCGCGGATGACGGCGAGGGCCAGGGTGGCTTGGGCTTGGGCGGTGACGTCGTCGGGGCTGGACGGTCTCAGCAGTTCGGTGAATTGGGGGAGCCAGTCGTGGACGCTGGCACGGCCGAAACCCGGGAACCGGTCGGGCTGGGTTTGAGCGAGGGCGTTGACCTCGTCGAAGAGCCGGAAGAAGGGACGGTTGGCCGGGTCGGTGATGGTTGCGCGGAGGGCGCTGACGAGGCCGCGGAGATCCCGCGGGCTCTGCTCGGCGAGCTGCGCGCGGCAGGTGTCGAGGAGTTGGCTGCGAGCGTGGGCGAGGGCGGCGGCGATGAGCGCGTCGCGGGATCCGAAGTGGTGGACAAGCATCCGGGAGCTGGTCTTGAGGGCGTCCGCGAGCTCTCTCAGGGAGACCTCACAGCTTTGGCGGGCGACGAGCAGTTCGGCCGCTTGGGCTAGTAGGCGGTGTCGACGCTGCTCGTCACGAGGTCGACCGGATGCTGTAACGTCGTTACATGAATTGGCGGCTGACTCAGGAGGACTCACGGTGGACACCGTGCCAGAACACTTCAAGCGACGTGCCTTTCGACAGGATCTATCGCGCAGCGCCCCCGCCGGCGAGACGGCTCTGTCTCCTGACTTCTTGCACGCTCACACAACGAGCGGCGGTTTCCCCCAGCGTCCGAGAACGGTCCCGGCCCCGCGATGACAACTTTGGTGTTCGTTCATGGCGCATGCGTCCGCGACGCCGATTGGTGGTGGAGCCGGATGACGCAGCCGCTCGCCAAACTCGGCGTCCCAACCGTCGCGGTGGCGCTGCCGAGCTGTGGCGAGATCGGCGACACGCTCGGGGACCTCTACGACGACGTCCAGGCGTGCCACGAGGCGATCGCTGAGGTCGACGGCCCCATCGTCCTCTGTGGCCACTCCTACGGCGGGATGATTATCACCGAGGCCGGTGCTGATGACCGCGTCACCCAACTGCTGTACGTGACCTCGGTGATGCCCGACACTGGACAGTCCCAGGCCGATCTCATCGGCTCAGAGCCAGCGCCGTGGCTGCAGCCGGGCGAGGACGGCACCGTCGGCGTGGATCCCAACATGATCCGGGAGTTCTTCCTCCAGGACTGCGACGAGAGCACGACCGAGCAAGCGGTCAGCCGTCTCACGCGTCAATCCCTCACGCCGTTCACTCAGGCACCCCGCCAGATCGCCTGGCAGCAGAAGCCCGCCACGTACTTCGTCTGCACCGAGGATCTCGCCACCCCGCCCGAGGCGCAGCGTCAACGCGTGAAAACGGATACGCGACTCGTCGAGTTCAGCGCAGGGCATCACCCATTTCTTTCGCGTCCCGACGAGTTCGCAGAGAGCATCCTCGCTGCGATCGACCGCAGGTGAGCAAGCCGATCGGCTTCTGCTCATAGGGCAAGCTGGGTTTGCCTCGACCTCCGCCGGGAGAGGGCCACTTCTGCTTGCCCTTGACGGAGGGCCAGACAAAGACCAGCCCCTCCCAACGGTGGTGAGGTCCGCGAGCGGCGACAGGACGTAGCCCCTGTGTGAGGGCCTTGTCTATGAACACCCGCAACGGTACCTCCGGGTTGGGGCGCTGTCGAATTGTCCTGACCCGAAGGGAGACGCGTCACGATGGGTGGTAACTGTGCGGGGATTGATTGGGCTTCTGAGAAGCACGACGTGCTGATCGAGGATCCGGCGGGCGAGGAGCTGTTGGGCGCGACGTTCATGCACGACGAGGATGGGATCAGTGCTTTGTGCGCGGCACTGGAGTGCTTTGAGGTGCAGCTGGTCGCGATCGAGCGTCCCGAGGGGCTGTTGGTCGACCGGCTGCTGGAGTCAGGGGTGCGGGTGCTGGCCTTGCATCCCAATCAGGTCAAGGCGGCGCGCGATCGGTTTCGCGCGTCGGGCGGGAAGTCCGATCGGTTTGACCGGTTCGTGCTGTGTGAGCTGGCCCGGACCGATGCTCATCGCTTCCGGATCCTTGAACCCGACAGCGATCAGACCAAGGCGCTGCGGGCCTTGACCCGGGCCAGAGAGGATCTCGTCAGCGCGCGGGTGGCGATGGCCAATCAGCTGCGTGCTGAGCTTGAGCGGTTCTGGCCCGGCCCGATCGGTCTGTTTAACGATCTCGATAGCCCGATCTCGCTTGCGTTCCTGGAGCGCTATCCCAGCCCCCAAGACGCCCGCACGCTCGGGGAGAAGCGCCTGATGGCGTTCCTGAGGGCCCGCAACTACAACAACCGCAAGACCGCGGCACAGCTGCTCAAGCGACTGCGCCAAGCACCCACCGGCCGCGCCGGCGACTCTCGCGCAGCTTGTTTCGGGCGATCCCCAACAGCCAGGCGGCGACCGGGCCTTGCTCAGATCGGTAGCGACGCGCGGCTGTCAAAGCAGCGGCGAACACCTCGGCCGACAGGTCAGCCGCCAGCTCACGATTCTCGGTCTCACGCCAGCACCAGCGCAGCACGAGCGGCAGGTAGCGGCGATAGATCACCGCAAAGGCCGATTCATCGCCACGACCCACCGCAGCGAGCAGCCCAGCTTCTTCGCGGTCATTAGCATCGGCCATCTATAGACAGGTTGACGCGTGCGCCGATCCTGTGACAACGATCGCGTCAGGCAGCGCCGGTGAACAGCGGGATCCAGACCTCGTCAGCCCGGCCGGGCGCTCGGGCTGTCGAGTTTCTCGACGCAGGCGGGCCGCGGTTTTCGAGGACATTGAGAGCGCGGTCGATCTCGCGGCATTTCCTCTCGCCAGCTGAACATGTCGAAGACTTCGGTTTTCGGGGCACCCCCCCCGTTTCAGTAGCGATCGACCACCGTACGGTGGTCGGGCCCGCCGTGGAGATTCCGCGCTGGCGCTCTCCACGTCTCACAGCCCAACCTCCTACGGACAGGACGATCGAGAGCGCTCGCTTCCATAGCCCCCGAAAGCTCGTCAGCTGCCTCGGTGCTGCCGTCGGCGAGGGTAGCTGCTTCAGTGGCCGGGCCCGCCGCGGTCGGTTGGCGAGGCGGGCCGCTCGGCTTCGGCTAGCCGTCCCCAGAAATCTGTGTACGCCGCCTCGATCGCACGGCCAAGCCCGAGCAGGTGACGGCGGGACGGGGTAGCCGGATCATCGGCCGATAGTGCTTCGATCCGGTGCCCGTATTCCTGGAGCCAGCGCCGGTGCACGGCGGCCTGCCCGGCGGCCAGCGACCCGAGGTCGTCATCGTCGGCGAGATCGGCGAACGCCAGCTTGAGCAGGGCGGGATCGCGGATCTGCGTCTCGGACGTGTGCTCGTCGGCCAGCCAGCGTGCCAGCTCCGCCCGGCCGGTGGCGGTGATCGCGAAGATCCGCCGCCGCCGTCCGGTCGCCTCGGCCGTCTCCTCTAGAAGCCCGAGAGCGGCCAGCCGGGACGGGTCTCGGTACAGCTGGGCGTGCGGGATCGGCCAGAAGAAGCCGATGCTCTCCGCGACACGGGCCTTGAGTTCGTATGGGCTCATCGCTCCGTAGCGGGCGACCAGCCCGAGCACGACGTACTCGGAACGGCTGAGTGTTGGGTTAGTTGACATGGTCTCACCGAGACTATACATTGGTCTCATTGCAACCGTCTCAAGGAGACTATGTGTACGTCCATCCTGAACTTGCCGCGACGCTGGATCGCCTGCCTGACCGCCCCGCCAACCCCTATGTCGACATGCCGACTCTGCGCGCGGAGTTTCGCGCGTTGATGGCGGGGTTCGACGCCGTCTCAGATGACCGTGTTGACGTTGATGTGATCACGATCCCGGGGCCCGACGGCAACGTGATCGAGTCCCACGTCGTGCGCCCCCGCGCAGCAATCGGCGTGCTGCCCGCCATCGTCTACCTCCACGGTGGCGGCTTCGCCTACGGTGAGCTCGACGGACCGAGTCCGATGGCCCGCGACGCGTGCGTCGCCGCCGGTGCGGTCGTCGTCAACCCGCATTACCGGCTCGCCCCCGAGCATCGCTTCCCGGCCGGCGTCGAGGACTGCCATGCAGTCATGTGCTGGGTTCACGACCACGCGGCGCAGCTTGGCATCGACCCCGGCCGGATCGCGGTCGCGGGCGCGTCGGCCGGGGCCTGCCTTTGCGCGGCGGTGTGCCTGATGAACCGTGACCGCGGTGGCCCGCCGATCGCCTTCCAGGCCTTGCTGATCCCAGTGCTCGACGACCGTAACGACAGCCCGTCTCGGCGCCAGATGACCGATCCCCGGATCATCAACGGTCCCGGCATCGGCCACACCTGGGACACCTACCTCGGGCTCGATCGGGACCCGGCAGCGACCTCACCCTACGCCGCGCCGGCGCGCGCGAGCGACCTCTCCGGATTGCCGGCGGCCTACCTGCTCACCTGCGGCCTGGACCCCCTCCGCGACGACGGCCTGGACTACTCGGCGCGCCTAGCGCAAGCCGACGTGCCGGTCACGCTGCGTCACGTCCCCGGCGCCTGGCATTTCTTCGAGGCCTACGCGCCGGACACCGACCTCGCACGGTCGACAACAGCGCACTGGCTGGCCGCACTGCGCGACGCGCTGGCCTGAGCGTCGTGTCGACGCGATCAGGACGCCACGCGGCCAAACGCTCGGGCCGTCGCGAGCGCGAGCCGAGGCCGGCCAGACGCCTCCTTCGCCGCTCAGGGAGCCGTCTGCCGCGCGGAACTGAGACGTCTCCCTCCGACGCAGAGCGACCACGTCGGCCTCGGACCGTGCATCGGTCGCCCGAGCCGCGTTGCCCACTTTGAAACGGCAGCGAGCATCCGCCCCCCTCCGCGTGGCGGCCCCGCTATGCGCGCGGATAACCGGTATGCGTCGCAGATGTCCAATCGAACACGCGACGGCCCGGCTGAGGAGGGCTTATGCGCTCGATGGCGTTTTCGCGCACGCGGGCGGGGGTGTACCGCCGGGAATGCGCCCTGCGTGAATGTCCCGCTCGTGGGTGGCGAGGACGTCGCAGCGGTTGTTGAGCGCGACGGTGCTGTGCCCTTTGACGCGCTCCCACGTCACGGTGTGCGGCTCGATCGCGTCGAGCAACGCAACCCCACAAGTCCTGGTTCTTGACCGGCTTCTTGCCGCTCTTCCAGCCGTTGCTCTGCCACTTGGCAAGCCATCCCTCTGTGAACGCGCTCGCCAGGTAGGCCGAATCCGGGTGGATCGTGAGCGTCGTCGGGCGGCTAAGTGCCAACAGCCCTTCCAGGGCTGCTCTCAGTTCCATGCGGTTGTTCGTCGTCATATCCTCGCCGCCGTGGCCTTCGAGCTTCTTCGCCACAGCGCCGTCAGCGCGCCCGGCGATGAGGATGAACGCCCAACCGCCCGGTCCAGGATTCCCTGAGCAGGCGCCGTCAGACCACAGTTCGGTGACGACCGCCAGGAGCAAACAGTAGGCGCTCCGGCGGCGCCCGACCGCGTCCGCAGCACTCGCCTGCGCGTCTCACCAGCAACGCTCACCGCGACGAGGTGCCGTGGCCGGTCGTGCGTTGCTTCGCACCGTGATCGGTCTGCCACTTTGGGCCAAAATCATGGCCGAATTCGGCTGGAAGTAGCCGTCTCGCGCGCGGCGGCCGGCGTCGTGGAGAGTGCTCGATGTTCGTGGTAGCGGCCGTTGCGCTCACCGGAGTCGAACTCGTACACGCTCGCGCCGGGCAGTTCGCCGCCCAGCAGCGGCCCGAGGTCGCGGTAGTCGGTTCGGAGCTCCGACGGAGCCCCGACCGATGGAGAGAACTCGACCGCTGTCGCGTTGACCACCGGTCGTGGCGTCTGGCTCGCTCGCCATCCTGGTAGTCGACTGCGTCGCCGTGGCGGAAGTCAAGCCGGTCCGGGCCGCCGCCGGGGGGAGCTGGTCTACGTCGACGAGCTCGAACTCGTCGAGCCTCCGAGACGACCTCGCGTCTACCGGGCGTCATCATATGTGCAGCGCGACCAAGGAACCATGACGAGGAGGAGCGAGAGATGGCTGTAACCGAGAAGGCGATCCTTGCGGGCGGGTGCTTCTGGGGTGTCGAGGATCTGATCCGCAAGCTCGATGGTGTGAGCGGCACGCGCGTCGGCTACACCGGCGGCGACACAACCAACGCGACCTACCGCAACCACGGCTCGCATGCCGAGGCGATCGAGATCCTGTTTGACCCGGAGCGCGTCTCCTACCGGGACCTGCTGGAGTTCTTCTTTCAGATTCACGACCCGACGACGAAGAACCGCCAGGGCAACGACGTCGGGGCGAGCTATCGCTCGGCGATCTACTACGCCGACGACGAGCAGCGCCGCATCGCAGAGGACACGATCGCCGATGTCGACGCCTCCGGCCTGTGGCCGGGCAAGGTCGTCACCGAGGTGGCGCCCGCCGGACCGTTCTGGGAGGCGGAACCCGAGCACCAGGACTACCTCGAGCGCTACCCCAACGGCTACACGTGCCACTTCGTCCGTCCCGCCTGGAAACTGCCGCGACGCGTGCAGGAAGCGGCGCACTGAGCTGACGCGAGGCAGGCGAGCGCTGCGACTAGCTCCCCTCACGGCGGTCGGACGACCAAGCAAAAGCGAACCTGACGCGGCTGGACGGCTCGTCCGGCGGTGATACGCATTCCGCCACAGAACCTGCTTCTTTCATCCCACACGGAGCAGATTCTCGACATGATCATCGCCATCGCCACGATTGACGACGACCCCGGCTACCTTGAGCCGATCCCGCAGACCACGCTCGACGGCCTTCGTCCCCCGAACGATGGCGAGCCCGCGTCGGACAGCCGGGCCCCAACGCGATCACTGCACCTTCGTCGCCGTTTGGGGAGTCTCGACGAGGCAACTGCTCTCCGCCGAAGGCGTCCATATGACGAAGGCGGCGTCTCACACGGGAAGGCTCCGCGAACAGCCGAGCCGATCGGCGTCGCCCCCGGAATTGGCGACAAGCAGGGACGCCGTCGTCGTGCTGGTTGCGTCTCTTTGCCGCTGTAAATTCGTTCGCGGTTGAGGTTCCCGTGGTTGAGTCTAGGCGGCGTTGACCTCCTCGTCGAGGGTGTCGGGGTCGGCTTGCTGGTACTTGATTCGGTAGAGGTGTTGGCGGTCGACGTCCGTGAATGTTGCGCCGTTTGAGGCGTGGTTGAAGAACAGGTCGAGTACCGCCCAGACGAGTGACAGGCAGCTGGTCTCGCCGGGGAAGCGGCCCATCACCTTCGTGCGCCGGCGGACCTCGCCGAGCGACCTCTCAAGAAGGTTTGTTGACCGCCACCGTTCTCGGTGTCTGAGCGGGTAGCGCAGGTGCACGACGAGCGCGTCGAGGTCGTCTGAGAGGCAGCGGGCGGCCGACTCATAGCCGGCGTGCTCGAGCTCGCTGATCAGGACCTGGAGGCGGAGCTTGCCGTCCTTGACCGAGGTCGCTTCGCTGAGCGCCGACCAGTAGTTGAAACGGATCCGGTCGTGCTCTGACTTGGGGAGCTTGGCCTGGAGGTTGCGCAAGCGGTGAACGGCGCAGTGCTGGCGGTCCGCCCGCGGCCAGATCTCCTCGACCGCCGAGGGCAGCCCAGCCGCGCCGTCAGCGACGATCAACCGTGGCGCCGGGAGTCCGCGGGCGGTGAGGTCGCGGCCGAGCTCAAGCCAATCCTCTTTGGTCTCGCGCATCCCCAGGCGCACGGAAACTAGTGCTCTTGCACCGGTTTCGGTGATCCCCCAGGCACAGATCACGCCCTCCTTCGCACAAAGACTCGACGTCACGCATCGACAGCCCGCGCACGAACCCGCCGATGATCAGCGCCTTGAGCGGATCGGTCCGCAACAGCCGCTTGCAATGCCACTTCGAGAACAGCTTCGACACCAACGGCGCGGCAGCTTGACGGGCCTGCGGGATCTCGATCCGCAGCTCACCCTCTGCCGTCTGCAGGTGCCGAGGCCGGAACCCGTTGCGCAACCCCGAGTCATAGTTGCGCAAGCCGCGCTGGCGCTCCGGCCGGCGCTCATACCGAGCGCGACCCAACCATCTATCGAACTCCTCCTCGACCGCCCGCTGGATGATCAACCGAGCGCCGAGCCGGGCGAGCTCGGACAACATCTTCTGCGGATCATCGACCATCCCCCTGGCCAGCAGCTTGTCGATGCTCGCTTGTATCTCCGCTGATGGCAGTACGGTGCGTCTCACGGCGTAGGCCTCCTTCATCGTCTTGCAGGACTTGAGGGAACCTACGCCGTCGCTCTGACAGCACCCGACACGTATTTACAGCAGTCCTGAGACGCGACCCGCCGTGCTCCGGCGGCCCTGCTTTCCCCGCGGCACGAGCCTCGCACAAAGTTCTGCAATCGGCTGTGAGCGGCAGCCTGATCAAGAGTGCCGGAATGGCGACAATGGGGAAGCGACCGCAGCCGGCGATGAGAGTGCCGAGATACGTCCCGAGCGGCATTTCGATTGCGAGGATCGACGCGCCCGCAGTAGTGACGGAGCGGCAGTCCGAGCGCTTGCTGGTGACGAGCGCTGAGCGGACCGAGCAAACAGGTCGTGGTCGTCCACGCCGTGGCCGCCTTGCACCAGATGCGACAGTGACGCCCTTTACCCCGGACGTGATCGCAATGATGGCGAAGGGCAGTGCTTGGGGCGAGAGTGAGGGCCGCTGGTTCTCGTCCTGAGCGCTAGCCAGCCCTGGCCTCGTCTGCGCTGTCGCTGCTTGATCGCAATGGGAGTGTGCCGCTCGCGCGGCCGGCCAGGGTGTTGAGCAGTGCCTGCTGGTTCCAGCGGAGCGTCAATGTCGCTGATCTGTGCTCTATGTCGGGTTGCGTCGGCTCGAGTTCCGCGGTTTGCTGGGTGCTGATCGGAGGGGTCGCAGTGGGCGCTAGCTGTCTGTGCTGGGATCTGGTGATGGGGGCGAGGTTCGCGAGGGTAGACGGGTGAGTACGAGGAGGGCACCGGCGAGGGCGACTAGCGCGCCGACTTCCAGCGATATGTGCATGCCGCTCATGAACGCGGCGCGGGCAGCGCGTGCCAATAGGGCGCCGGTGGCGCCGCCGGCGCGGTGGGCCACTGCGAGGGCACCGCCGAGCGAGCCGATGATGGTGTGCGTGGCAGCTGTGGGTATGTGTCGGCCGGTGAGTGCGGCGGTCATGTGATTCTGGTAGCGGGTCAACATCGCGCTGCCGATCACGGCGACGCCGAGCGCGCCGCCGACTTGCAGGGCGGTGGTGTTGACCGCCGATCCGATTCCGGAGTCGCCTTGGGGGACCGAGCCGACGACGGAGTTGGTTGCCGTGGGCAGCAGCAGGCCGGCGCCCAACCCGATCAGCAGCAGGCCGGTCACGACGTCTCCATAGGTTGTGGTTACCGTGGACGCTGCTGAGATCTGCCATAAACCACCGGCGATCGCCGCGAGGCTGGCGGCAACGGTGAACTTGATCCCAACGCGGCGGGCAATGATTGGGGATAACGGTGCGCTGATGCAGATCATGGCGGCGGTGGGCAGGATGCGCAGCCCCGCCTCAAGGGGCGAATAGCCCAGGACGAATTGCAGGAACTGGGTCTGCAGGAACAGTGCCCCCAGCAGTCCGAAGATCCCGAGGCTCTCGCTCGCCGCGGCGACCGAGAAGCTGCGATTGCGAAAGAAGCCCAGGCTGAGCATCGGGTGGCTGCTGTGGGCCTCCCAGGCGATGAAGGCACCCAGCACCGCAACCCCGGCCACTGCGACTCCGACTACGCTGGCCGAGGTCCAACCCTCGGTGGGGCCTTCGATGATCGCCCAGAGCAACAGGCCCAAGCCGGCGATCGACAGCACCGCACCGCCTGGGTCGGGACGGTCGACGGCTGGGTTCTTGGAGTCGGGCACCAGCAGCACTGCTCCGGCGAACGCGGCAATCGCGATTGGGACGTTGAGGAGAAATATCGAGCCCCACCAGAACTTGGCGAGCAGCAAGCCGCCGGCGATCGGGCCGATCGCGATCCCGAGCCCGATCGTCGCGGCCCAGGCACCGATCGCTCGGGCCCGCTGCGCCGGGTCGCGGAAAACGTCGTTGATGATCGACAATGACGCGGGAATCGTCAACGCCGCACCGGCCCCCATCACGGCTCGCCAGGCGATCACCAGGTCCACCGAACCTGAGAACGCGGCGCCGATCGATCCCCCCGCGAAGACCGTCAGGCCGATCAGGAAGAAGCGCCGGCGCCCGAATCGGTCGGCCAAGCTGCCACCTACGAGCAGCAACCCCGCGAACACGAGCGCGTAGGAGTCCACGACCCACTGCAGTTCGCTCGAGGTGGCGTGCAGCTTGCGCACGAGTGTAGGTAGCGCCACGTTGAGGATCGTGTTATCGACGTTGATGATCAGCGCCGAGGCGCACAGCACCATCAGTGCCGCCCAACGATGAGGATGCTGCGCTGGGCGTGGCCTCAGCGCCGGTCCTGCCAACAGGTCCTCGGGATTCATGATGATCCAGCCAGCTCGATACTGGTGAGTATTCAATACTTACAGTATCATGCTGTCGATGACATCGGACAGCAAGCTGAAGACGCGCACGCGTCCGACGCGTGCCCAAACGCGCGCCCGGCTTCTGCAGGCGGCCAGCGAGGTGTTCGCCAAACACGGGTACGACCGCGCATCGCTTGACGACGTCGCCGCGGCCGCAGGCCTGACCAAGGGCGCCGTGTACTCCAGTTTTGCGAGCAAGGACGAGCTGTTCTATGCCCTGATGCGCGAGCGCATCGACGAACGACTCGCGCTTGTCGCCGCGGCGGTGGATCGCCAAACCACGCTCGAGGACAGCACACGCGACGCCGGAGCCGGATTGGTCGAGCTCATCTTCAGCCAGGCCGATTGGCATCTGCTATTCATCGAGTTCTGGGCCCGAGCCGTGCGCGACCCAAGCCTCCGGGAGGAATTCGCTCGCCAACGACGCTCCGCGCGAGAGCTCATCGCGCGCTTCCTCGAACAGCAGGCCGCCCGGCTGGGGATCGAACTCCCGGCACCCGCCGATCAACTCGCCGTCGCGGTGCTCGCGCTCTCCAACGGCATCGCCATCGAGCAGCTCGCCGACCCAGACACCGTCGACCCTTCCGTCTTCGGCACGACCCTCGGCCTGCTGCTCGACGGGCTGGGGATGCCAACCGCGTCACGCGACCAATAGCGCGTCAGGACCACATTGGCGACGCACTCGCCCCGTCCGAGACGGAGAGCAGCAGACGGATCCACTCCCCTTCTGAGCAACAGGCGGTGGCGCTCGACGCCAAAGCCACGCTCTCGCTGACGACGACGAGCCGCGAATCAGCTTCCAACGCGGACACCGGCCGCTTTGCCCACCGGTCCAACAGAGCAACCGCTACCAGAGCTCGACAGGGACCCGGCGTGAACCGGTCCGCCGCAAAACCGGCGCTCTCACATTCCGATCAAGGAACAACAGCGCCGACGACGCCGAAGCTGGCTAGCGCAGAACCAGTGGCCCGCAGCCTCGCCCAAGCACTGCCCCTTCGCCATCATTGCGATCACGTCCGGTCCAGGACGTCGTTGTCGCATCTAGTTAAGGCGGCCACGGCGTGGACGACCACGACCTGTTTGCTCGGTCCGCTCAGCGCTCGTCACCAGCAAGCGCTCGGACTGCCGCTCCGTCACTATTGCGGGCGTGTCGATCCTCGCGATCGAGAATGCCGCTCGGGGACGAGATCCGGCAGCTCGTGCGGCTCGCCGCTCACTTCTGCATCCACGAAAACTCAGCACTGTCGATGGCTTCGTAGTCTGGTCGTCACGCTGCTGCTCCCGGTGGGATCCGGCAGCGACAGACCCGTGGCGTCATCACCCGCGGGCCCTGCTTCCGTTCGACGAGGAGCGTTGACCAGGACGCGTCCCGAGCCTTGCATTGTGCGGATTGCACGTCTCGTCGCAGATGCCCATCGACCACCGAACGCCGTGCGCGTCCGCTAGGGCATCGGGCACGAGCGGCGAGCGCGTCTCAATAGTCAAGGACCACCGAACAGCGCGGTGTGTGACCCTCGGCGAGACCGGCCGGGCAGTGGCGCGACGCGCGATTGCTCTGCACCAGGAGCGAGCACCGCTGTCGCCCTGGACGGCCGGATTGCTCCTCGGGGGCGTTGCGGGCGTGCGTGTCGCGACCAGCGCGCTCCTGGGGTCGCCGCTGTGCTTTGGAGGTGAGCGAAGCGACGGTGACCTCGGTGCTTCGGCGGTCTTGGGTGCGCCGTCGGTTCGTGCGTCGGGGTTCATCCGAGGTCGGTGATGGCGCGTTGGTCGGGCTCAGGCATCGCGCCGGATGGCCAATGAGCGATGTGTGGTCTTGGACCGAGGGCCAATGACGCCGCCGGTGAGTACTTTACGATCGCCGAGCAGGATGCGCAGTTCGACGGTGTTATCCGCGGAACGGGACGACGTATGGAAATCGGCAGCTCGCAGGCAGAAGCTTGTGAATGTGACCGCGGTCTGCGCGCCGTCGTGTTGCGCGCCGGGCGCTGAGCGAGGAGGGCTGGCGATGATCGCTCAGGGCCGTGGAACCGTGGGTTTCTCCTGATGCCGCACGAACGGACACTGGTGCGGGTAGGGGTGGGGTGCGAGTTTCGCTTCGACGCGCCGCTTGCGGTGCCGGCCGTCGTGCTGGTGCGCGCCCGCTCGGACGGCGGCGTTACGGTTGAACGCGAGACGTGGGATGTCCAGCCCAGTGCGTCCTTCTCCGACCTCGTCGACATGTACGGCAACCACGCCAGGCGAGTCGTGGTCGGAGCGGGGAAGGCGAGCCTGCGTTACGACGCGGAGGTCACCACGTCGCCCGCGCTGGACGAGGTCAGCCCGGTAGCGGTCCAGCACCGAGTCGAGGATCTGCCTGGCGAGATCCTCATCTACATGCTGGCCAGTCGCTATTGCCTGTCCGACATGCTGTCTGACGCGGCCTTGAACTTGTTCGGGACCACCCCGCTGGGGTGGGAGCGAGTGCAGGCGGTCTGCAACTGGGTTCACGACAATGTCCGCTTTGATTACGCCGCCAGCAACCCTGACGCGACCTCGGTCGATGTCTATGAGGCGAGGGTCGGCGTCTGCCGGGACTTCGCTCATCTTGCCATCTCGTTTTGCCGAGCTCTGAACATCCCGGCACGGTACGTGTTCGGATATCTCCCCGATATCGACGTGGCGCCCTCGGTGGAGGCGATGGACTTTTGCGCCTGGATGGAGGTCTACCTCGGGGGACGCTGGTGGACGTTTGACCCGCGCAACAACGCCAGCCGGATCGGGCGTGTCGTCATCGCGAGGGGTCGCGACGCCATGGACGTGGCGATGGTGACGTCGTACGGCAAGCTGCTGCTCGAGCAGATGACCGTGTGGGCGGACGAGATCATTCCCGCCACTGCGACCCCCGACGATCGGCTGCGGTAGGCCACGCCTGTGGACCTCGTCTCGCGATACGAGTCTGGAGGGCGGCATGACGGCGACAGCCTGCCGGTCGGCTGTTGTGACCACGCGATCGACGGTCGACTCCCACGGACTGTCTACGAGGTGCAGCAGCACTTCCGCTACCGCTACCCAGCGCCTATCTCCAACCTCCGTCAGCGCCTGGTCGTCATGCCCCGGCCAGTTCACGGCAACCAGCGGGTGCTCAGCCACCGCCTTGAGGTGAGCGAGCCCTGCTCGCATAAACGGATGCGCGTCGACCGGTTCGGCAACATCATCGTTGAGATCACGATCCCCAGCGTCGAGGTTGCCGTCGACTTCGACGTATCACTGGTCGTGGAACGGTTGACCGGGACCGGGCCACACCTCGAGGCGGCCACGAGGCAAGGACTCGACATCTATTTGCTCCCGTCGGCCCTGACCCGGCCGGACTCGGCGCTGCGCGCCGGGGCCGCCAGGCTTGCCAGCGGCGGCGAGAGGGGCACCGATCGGGTCAGGGCCATCGGCGACTGGGTGTATCGGCGCATGAGCTATGGCTTTGACCGCACCGGCGTGCACACAACGGCAGTGCAGGCGCTCGCCGCGGGACACGGCGTCTGCCAGGACTACGCGCATCTGATGCTTGTGCTGTGCCGGCTCCTCGGCATCCCCGCTCGTTACGTGTCCGGCCATCTCGTTGGCGAAGGCGGCACGCACGCCTGGGTGGAGGTGCTGCTGCCCGGACCCGGCCACACGGTCGAGATCCTCGCATGGGACCCGACACACGACCGGCCGGCGGACCTCCGTTACATCACCGCTGCTGTCGGCCGCGACTACCGCGACGTTGCGCCCGTCTCCGGCACCTACTGCGGACCGCACGCGGGATCCCTGTCAGCCGCCCGCCGCGTGAGCGTGGCCGACGTGGAGCGCGAGATCGCCGCCTAACCTCGACCGCCGCCCGCGGCAGTACCGGTTTCGCGCGCGAATCGACGTCACCCCCGCTGTCCCGTGAAGCTACACGCCAGGGGAGCACGGCCGCGCCGCCTCGCCACGACCGGGCGAGGCGCACTGACAGCGAGCGAATATCGCGTCGCTGAGCGGGCCGCACACGGCCGCGATCGTCTCCCAACCCGCGGAAGGCAGGTAGGTCAGTCGCAGATGCCCATCCACCACCGCACGCTCGCGCGTGGGCTCAAGGCGTTCTGCGACGACCGGCGCGCTACTCAACCACGGAGCACGGATGACCTAGAAAGTCCCTCCAACTGAGCGGGTGTTGCGATCACCGCGCGGACCCAAGCATCCTGTGTGAAACGCGGCCCTCGCGCTCGACCTGCAATTCACGGCGAGCGCCCAGGCGTGTCTGCTTTGCACGCCAGAAGGGGCGAAGCGCGGAGCGAGCGGGTGATCGCAATCGTGGCGAAGCGATCGCGCCGGTGACGGCCCCCGCGTGATCGGTGCGTCGCCATTGCGATGGCGCGCCGTGAGGCGGCCGGACGATAAAAGCGATCGCGGGACGTCGGTAGCCGATCACTCGAAATGGGCGACGGGAGAAGTCGGCCGGCGGCGCTGGCTCTCGCCCTCACGCGAAAGCAGCCGCCCGCGAAATCAGGTGATCCGCTTGCAGCAGGCTCGCTTTGGGCGATTCAGCTAGCACACGAACCTGCTTGCTGGGCTCGGCGGTCCAGCAAGCGAGGCGATCGAGGCTGCAGGTCCGAGGAGGGTCGACGCCAGCGCGTGCCTTTCCACGGGCACATCGAGCCGACCGGCGTACGAATAGCCCCACCAAGTGCGAATCTTCAACGAACACGTCTAATGCGACGGCCACCGGCGCGTAGACGCTGGTCGCCGTCACAATCGAGATGAGTTCCACACGCGCGCGCTGGTCGATCCCTTTTGCGACGAGTCTCAGGCCTGGTCGGAGCGTCGGCCTCTCCATCCGTCGCCGTCTCAGGGCGGGATCCTTTCGGCCGTCTCGACGTCCTGGTGAACGCGGAAATCAACGGACGATCCTCGCCATATGACCTGAGGCAGCGAGCTCCACCTCGGCGAGGGTGGCCATCGATGTGTCCCCAGGGGTGGTCATGGCGAGCGCCCCGTGGGCCGCCCCGATCTCGGTCGCGCGTTGGGTTCCGAGTCCCTCGAGGAGTCCGTAGATGAGTCCAGACGCGAATGAGTCGCCGCCCCCGACGCGGTCAAAGACCTCGATGTCGCGCACCGGCACGACTCCCGCGTCGTTGCGAGTCACGCACACCGCGCCCCACCCGTTCCGGCTCGCCGAGGTGGCGACACGCAGCGTGGCGGCCGCCACTCGGAGATTGGGGTAGGCCTGCAGAACCGCCTTCAACATGCGAATGTAGGCGTCGGTATCCAAGGCGCTGAACGAGGCGTCGGTGCCTTCAACTTCGAAGCCGAGCGCTGCGGTGTAGTCCTCCTCGTTGCCCACGACGAGGTCCACCAGCGCGACGAGCTGGCGGTTGAGCGCCTGAGCGGCCTGCGCACCCCCGTGGTGGGCCCACAGTGACGGGCGAAAGTTCAGGTCCAAAGACGTGATCGTCGCGTGCTCGCGCGCCAAGATCAGCGCCTCTCTCGCGAGCGCAGCGGTCGAGTCGCTCAGCCCGGCGAAGATCCCGCCCGTGTGCAGCCACCGGGTCCCGTCGGCTTCGAACACGCGACCCCAGTCGATGTCTCCCGGACTCAGCAGCGATGCGCCCGAGTGACCACGATCAGAACAGCCCGTGGCGGCACGCGAGCCGAAGCCGCGCTCCGTGAAGTTCAGCGCGTTCCTTGCCGCGCGCCCGATGCCATCGAACGGGAGCCACCGGACGTACGACTGATCGACGCCGCCTTGACGAATCAGGTCCTCCAGCAGGCGCCCGACGGCGTTGTCAACGAACGCGGTGACGATGGCGGTGCGAAGCCCGAACACGCGCCGCAGTCCGCGAGCGACGTTGTACTCGCCACCGCCCTCCCAGACGGCGAACTGCCGTGTGGAGGTGACCCGCAGATCTCCGGGGTCCAAGCGCAGCATGACCTCACCAAGCGAGACGAGATCCCAGCTGCATGAGGTGGCGGTGGGCACCGGGAGCCCAGCGTCTACGTCGTCGGTCATATCTCTACGCTTTCCCTCCGAGCCCGATGGCGATCGCGCCCTTGGCCAGCTCAGAGATTTGCTCGAAGTCCCCTGCGGCGATGAGATCCGGTCTCACAATCCAGCTTCCGCCGACAGCTGCGACCGCCTGTATCGACAGGTAGTCTTGGGCATTGTCGGCGTCAATCCCCCCGGTCGGGACCCAGGACACCCGAGGAAACGGTCCGGCCAAGGCCTTGAGATACGCCACACCCCCCGCCTGCTGGGCGGGAAAAAACTTCAGGAGGTTCAGGTCGAGCTCGAGCGCCGCCAGGATCTCGGTCGGCGTGCAGACGCCGGGAACGAACAGCACCTGGCGCTCGCGACAACGGCGCGCGACCGCCGGGCTGAGCCCAGGCGACACCACGAAATCGACGCCAAGGTCTGCGACGGTGTCGACCTGTTCTGGCGTCAGCACAGTTCCAGCGCCTACGGTGAGGCCGGGGCATCCGTCGACCAACGCCGCCAGCGCCTCCAGGGCCGATTCCGACCGAAGGGTGAGCTCGATCACGGGAAGGCCAGCATCGTGAAGGGTCAGTCCGAGGGTGGCCGCTAGTTCCGGCGCCACGTCGGTGACGACGGGGACGATTCGAGCGGCGGTGAGTTCCGTGGCTGTGATCATGATGTTTCAGCGATTGTCCGCGGCCGGTTCGCACGGCTTCGCTCGCTGGCGCTATACACGGCTGTACGCGCGGTCGATCAAGATGTTGGCTCCAGTCATAAAGGCTGCGTCGATCAGCATGAGGTTCGGTCACTCCAGTGCCCCTCATGGGCCGGCCCGGCGTCCTGGCAGCCGACGGGCGGCTTTCCGATGTCTGGGATGTTCTCTGCCGTCACCTCACAACCATCGGCTTCTCCTGGGAGGCTTGATTGCCGCTTGGCGAGCAACCGGTGCGTCCTGGTCAGCGACGGTTAGCTCGTGGCGTGCGCACGGGGACCCGTGGCGGTGCGGTCGATTCGCGCACCACGAGGCTGGTGGCGAGGGCGATTCGGTGACTGATCGGCTCGCGGCCATCGCTCATGGCGATGAGCTGGCGGGCCGCCGTGGCAGCCATTTCGCTCAGGGGCTGGCGGATTGTGGTCAGGGGCGGACCGACCCAGCGTGAGAGCTGCAGGTCGTCGTAGCCGATGACCGACAGGTCGTCGGGTATGCGCACGCCGTGAGGGCGCGCGTACTCGTAGACCCCCACGGCCTGCAGATCGCTTCCGGCGAAGATCGCCGTCGGTGGGTTCTCGAGGCTCATCAGCTCAGCGGTACGTTCGCGTCCGCCATCGACACCGAAGTTGCCGATCCGCAGGAGCTCGGGATCGAAGCGGATGCCGGCCCGCTCGAGCGCCGAACGGTAGCCGTCGACGCGGGCGACGGAGCAGAGCATGTCCTCGGGCCCGCTGATCATCGCGATGCGCGTGTGACCGAGCTGGATGAGGTGCTCGGCGGCCGCGAAGCCACCCTCCCAGTTGGTCGAACCAATTGAGGCGACGTCCTGCTCGGGCTCGCCGGCCGGATCCATCACCACAAAGTTGATCCCTCGGCTGCGGAGCTTGTGCTTCTCGAGCTGGTCGAGATCGGAGAAGACGAGGATCACGCCGATGGGGCGCCGGCGAAGCACGCCTTCGATCCACGCGCTGCCGGGACTGTGGCGATCGCCGCTCTCGGTGACGATCAGACTGATCCCCTCCTGCCGTCCCACGCGTTCGACGGCCGGGATGAGCTCGGCGGGCCATTCTCCGGCGAGCTCATGGAAGACGATCTCAAGCATCCGTTCGCCGCCGGACTCGGTACTCGCGCGGCGCAGGTAGCCGTTCGTTAGAAAGATCTGCTCGACGTGGGCACGCGTCCGCTCGGCCACGTCAGGACGGCCGTTGAGCACCTTCGACACGGTGGCGAGAGACACTCCCGCCTCCCGAGCGACGTCGGCGAGGCGGACCCGGGCGTTGGGTTGATTGACCTTCTCGCTCTGCCTCGTACTCATCCTGGCGGCCCCCTGTTCCGGAAGTTTCGGATCCCCTATCCATCGTAATCGCGATGTCGAGTAGCGGACTTGACATCCTAGACGCCACTGCGTTAATCTCCGATCCCGATAGTTTCGATTGAGGGTCGAGAAGTTTCGCACGTCATGAACCGGACGTGCGGGAGGGAGGCAGCATGTCTGTTTCACGCAGGCTGTTGTGGTGCGGCGCCATGGCCGCGCTCGTTGTCTGTGCCGCGCTTGCGGTCAGCGCATGCGGGAGCTCGGGACCGGGGTCGGCGGCGAACCAGAAGGGGTCGTTCGAGATCGCCGACTACGGGGACGCCAACGACTCCCTGGAGCAGTCGGCGGTCAATACCTACAACGCGACGCCCGAGGGCCAAAAGGTCAAGGCGGTGCTGCAGACGTTCCCGGGTGCGAACTACTCGGAGAAGCTGCAGACCGTCATCGGCTCCAGCGAGGCGCCTGACGTCTTCTTCAATTGGGGCGCCGGCTCGATTCAGAGCTACGTGAAGGCCGGCCTGTTGCAGCCGCTCAATAGCTTCTTCCAAACCGATCCGGAGCTGAACTCGAGCTTCCTGCCGACGATCATGAACGCCGCGAAGATCGGCAGCAACTACTACGGGGTTCCGATGCGCGGGGCCCAGCCGGTGTTTCTGTTCTACAACAAGACCGTCCTCGCCAAGTATCACGTGAGCCCCCCCACAACATGGTCTCAGCTGCTCTCCGCGGTCGCGACGCTCAAGTCCGACGGACTCATCCCGATCGCCCTCGGCGGCGGAGACCAGTGGCCCGAGCAGATGTGGATCGAGTACGTCTACGACCGGGTGGCCGGGTCTCAGCCCATCCCGCAGGCGCTCGACGGCAACCACAGCGTGTGGAAGACGGCGGCGAGCAAGGAGGCGCTCGCTGACCTCAGGCAGCTCATCCAGAGCGGCGCCTTCGGGCACACCTACGACTCCGTCAAGTTCACGACCGGGGCATCCACGAAGCTGCTCGTAACTGGAAGGTCGGCGTTCGAGCTGATGGGCTCGTGGGAGTACTCGACCGTGCAGAGCATCAGCCCGTCGTTCGCCAAGAACGATCTGGGATACGTGACGTTCCCGTCGATTCCCGGTGGCGCCGGGAGCCCGACTGATCTCGTCGGCAACACGCAGAACTACTACTCGGTCCTGAAGACTGCTCCTCACCAGCAGGCGATCGCCGACTTCTTCAAGGTGATGTACACGCCGAAGTTCCTCGGGGATCTGGTCGCCAAGGGCTGGTTGCCGACGACGACGGACGCGGCCAACTTCATCAAGGCCTCCCCGTCTCCGAGCTGGCTCACTTGGCAGTTCGACAGGGTCAAGCAGGCGGCTCACTTCCAGGAGTCGTGGGACCAGGCGTGGCCACCGCAGCAGATCACGCCGATCCACGACGCGGTCGGGACGTTCTTCGACAACATGAACGTCCAGGGGTTCCTGTCGGCGATGGCGGCACTGCCGCCGGCCTGACCGAAGGACGGACGCAAGATGGCCGTCGTCGTCCAAGACGACCGCGGTGGCTCCGAGGGGACCAGTGGGCGGCGGGTTCGCCGCCCACGCCTGCGGTCTCGCGCACAGGACGTGGGTCGCCCGAGCATCATCTGGGCGATCCCCGCGACCGTGTACTTCACGATCCTCGCGCTGCTGCCGTTGGGGTTCGTGGTGTGGCTGTCCTTCACCAGCTGGTCGGGCATCGGGTCGCCCACCTGGGTGGGATTGTCCAACTGGAGCAGCCTCGTGTCGGACCCGGTCATGCGTCAGAGCATCTGGCTGATGCTTTTGCTGACGGTGCTCGGCGTCGTCACCCAGACGCCGGTGAGCCTCCTGCTCGGGGTGTGGGCCGCCGGACGCCAGCGCAACCGCGCGGTTCTCACCGCGCTGTACTTCATCCCCCTGCTCATGTCCTCGGCGGCGGTTGCAATCGTCTGGAGAGCGCTGCTTGACCCAAACTTCGGTCTTCCGCATCAGTTCCCCGCGATCTTCGGAAATGGTGACCTGTTCGGCAACGCCGCTGACGCGATCGGTGTGCTCACGTTCGTCGGACTGTGGCAGTGGACCCCGCTGTACACCCTGATCTTCCAGGGCGGAGCACGGGCGATTCCGACGAGCCTCTATGAGGCGGCGGCGATCGACGGCGCCGGCACGATCCGCCAGTTCTTCACGATCACTCTGCCGCAGCTGCGCAACACGATCATCACGTCGACGATCCTGATGGTGATCGGTGGTATGACCACATTCGAGTCGATCCTGATCCTCACCCAGGGGCACCCGGGGCACTCGACGACGACCACGGCGTATTACATGTACGAGGAGGCGTTCGACAACTTTGACTTCGGCAAGGCGTCTGCGATCGCCGTCGTGCTGGTCGTCGTCGCCACCGCGATCGGCATCGCGATCTCGAAGGCGACCGGCTACGACAAGATGAGAAGCACGCTGGAAGGGGTGTAGATGCGCCGGCGTCGGCCAAACTGGATCGCCGGGATCCTGGCCACGGGGTGGCTGGTCATCATCCTGCTGCCGGTGTACGTGCTGGTGCTCGCGGCGGTCCAGACGCAGCCGAACTACAGCAGCCAGGGTCCGCTCTCGCTGCCCAAGGCGCTCACCGGTTCGAACTTCTCCGCGGTCGTCCACGCGGGGTTCTTGCGCTACTTTCTCAACACGCTGATCGTGTCAGCGGCGGTCGTCGCGATCGTCGCGCTCGTCGTGCCCCCATTGTCGTTCGCGATCGTGCGCGGGCGCGGCAAGCTGAGTAGTGGGGCCTTCCGCCTGTTCCTGCTCGGTCTCGCCGTGCCGGCGCAGGCGGTGATCGTGCCGATGTTCTACCTGATGATAAAGGTGGGTCTTTATGACAGCTTCGCGGCAATCATCCTCCCCACCGCGGCATTCGTGCTTCCGGTGACAACGCTGATCATGAGCGGGAATATGCGCGACATCACCTCCGAACTGTACGAGGCAATGGCAATGGATGGCGCATCGAGCTGGCGGACGTTCAGGCAGCTGGTGATGCCGCTCTCGCGCGGCGGCCTGGCGACGATCGTCGTGTTCGCCGCACTCAACGCCTGGAACGGATTCCTGTTCCCACTCGTCCTCACGCAATCGTCTAGCGTGCGCGTGTTCACGCTGGGGTTGTTCAACTTCGAGACGAGCTATGGCATCAACGTGCCCGAGATCTCGGCCGCGGTGATCATCTCGATCGTGCCGATCCTGTTGGTGTACCTGTTCGCGCGCCGGGCGCTCGTGCAGGGTCTGATGGGCGTCGGGGGCCGGTGAGGTGCGGATGGTGACTCGGTCCGATGTCGGTGCCGGCGCGGCACCCTGGAACGACCAGCGGCAGCCAGCTGAGGCCCGTGTCGAGGCGCTGATCGGTGAGATGACGCTGCGGGAGAAGGTGGCGCAGCTGTATGGAGTGTGGGTCGGTGCGCCGGACAGCGGTGACGACGTCGCTCCGTTCCAGCACGAGCTCGGCGACGAGCTCGATCTCGACGCGCTGCTTACCCAAGGCCTGGGACAGCTCACGCGCGTGTTCGGCTCGGCTCCGGTCGAGCCGGCCGTCGGCGCGGCCCTGCTCGCTCGCACGCAACTGCGCGTCATGCGTGCGAGCCGGTTTGGTCTGCCGGCGATCGCGCACGAGGAGTGCCTGGCCGGCTTCACCGCCTCAGGCGCCACCGCATACCCGGTCCCGCTCGCCTGGGGAGCGACGTTCGATCCCGAGCTCATCGAGCAGATGGCGCGACGGATCGGCGAGAGCATGCGCGCGGTGGGCGTACACCAGGGCCTGGCGCCGGTACTCGATGTCGTCCGCGATCCACGCTGGGGCCGCGTCGAGGAGACGATTGGCGAGGATCCCTATCTCGTGGGTTCGCTCGGCGGCGCATACGTGCGAGGTTTGCAGGCGGCCGGGGTGATCGCGACGGTCAAGCACTTCGCCGGCTACTCCGCGTCGAGGGGCGCACGAAACCTCGCCCCGGTGTCGGTCGGTCCTCGCGAGTTCGCGGACGTCCTCGTGGCACCGTTCGAGATGGCGATCTGCGAGGCGGGAGCGCGGAGCGTGATGCCGGCCTACACCGATCGCGACGGGGTTCCGGCATCCGCCGATCCGACGCTGCTCACGCAGCTGCTGCGGGGGCGCTGGGGGTTTGAGGGCACGGTTGTCTCGGATTACTTCGCCGTCGCGTTCCTGAAGCTGGAACATCGGCTGACTGACACGTTGGGTGGCGCCGGCGGGCTCGCGCTCGACGCCGGCATCGACGTCGAGCTGCCAAACGTGAGGGCCTACGGCGAGACGCTCGTCGCCGAGGTGGAGGACAGCCGCGTAAGCGAGGATCTCGTCGACCGCGCTCTGCGGCGGGTCTTGCGACAGAAGCTCGAGCTGGGGATGCTCGATCTCGACTGGAGCCCGCTGCCGCAGGGATGGTCGGCCGATGACCTCGACGATGTGAACGGCGTTCGGGGCCGCATCGAGCTCGACCGGCCTGCCGATCGCGCGCTCGCCCGCAGGATTGCCGAGGAGTCGGTGGTCGTGGTGGCGAACGCCACCGTGCTCCCGCTCAGTCCTGAGCGCCTGGCCGCAAAGCGCGTGCTTGTCACCGGTCCCACCGCCGACGATCCGCTCACGCTGCTGGGATGTTATTCGTTCCCGGCCCATGTCGGCGTGTTGCACCCGGACACGCCATCCGGGATCGAGATCGCGACGGTGCTCGATGGTCTGCGGACGGAGTATCCGCAGGCGGCGATCGACTACGTGCCGGGGGTGAGCGTGGACGGGGCGGATGTGGCCGGCATCGATCCCGCGGTGCGGGCCGCCCGTGACGCGGACTACGTCTTCGTGTGCCTGGGAGATCGCTCAGGCCTGTTCGGACGCGGCACCTCGGGGGAGGGGTGCGACGCTCGCCACATGCGGCTGCCCGGTCGCCAGCAGGACCTCCTCGAGGCGCTGCTGGACACGGGGACGCCGGTGGTGGTGCTGCTGCAGGAGGGACGCCCCTACGCACTCGGGTCGGCGCCGTCGCGGGCGGCGGCGATCCTGATCGCGTTCCTCCCCGGTGAGGAGGGCGCGTCGGCGATCGCGGGCGTGCTGAGCGGCCGGGTGACGCCCGCCGGGCGGCTTCCGGTGAGCGTGCCGACCAAGCCCGACGGGCAGCCCTGGACATACCTCGCCCCGCCCCTGGGAGAGCCGAACGGCGCGTCGAGCATCGATCCCACACCGGCCTATCCCTTCGGGCACGGGCTCTCCTACACGTCGTTTCAGTGGGGCGATCTGACCGTGGCCGGCGACAGCGGCGCGACGCCGGACGCGGCTGTGGCGCCTGCCAGTGCCCCGACGGACGGCGCCTTCGAGCTGTCCTTCACGATTCGAAACTGCGGTGACCGAGACGGGATCGAGGTCGTGCAGCTTTACCTGCATGACCCCGTCGCATCCGTTGTGCGGCCAGTGAACACGCTGATCTCCTATGCGAAGGCGCGGCTCGCGCCGGGCGGGCAGGCCGTGATCCGATTCGAGGTGCCGGCTGACGTCACGTCGTTCACCGGCGCCGACGGGCAGCGTCGCGTGGAGCCCGGCGCATTGGAGTTGCGGCTCGGCGCCTCCAGCCGCGACATCCGACTGCGTGCGCCCGTCGAGTTGACTGGCCCGACGCGGATTGTCGATCACACTCGACGCAGGCACTGCAGGGTCGAGGTGCACCCCCGATGACGGCGGACCCACGATCGCAGCCCGCGCGTGCGCGGGCCCGGAACCGGGCCAGGCCGCAGCTCGACGCAACCAGTCGAAAACTCGGTGCATGCCGGGCGCGGCGCGGCCGGCAGCGAGGGGAGATGTGGGATGAAGACGGTTGTCTTTGACAACGCGACGATGACCTACGAAGGGGCGTCAGAGCCGGCCGTGAAGGATCTGAGCCTCACCGTCGCCGAGGGGGAGTTCCTCGTCGTCGTTGGTCCGTCGGGGTGTGGCAAGTCGACATCGTTGCGGATGGTCGCGGGACTTGAGGAGGTCAACGAAGGGCGCGTGCTGATCGGCGACCGCGACGTCACGAACATGGTGCCGGCAGAGCGCGACGTGGCGATGGTCTTCCAGAACTACGCGCTGTACCCGCATATGACCGTCGCGGAGAACATGAGCTACGCGCTGAAGATCCGCCGGGTCCCCAAGGAGCAGCGGCAGCAGCGCGTGCAAGAGGCGGCGCGGATGCTCGACCTCGAGGACCTCCTGGACCGCAAGCCCAACGCCCTCTCCGGCGGCCAGCGCCAGCGGGTCGCGATGGGGCGCGCGATCGTGCGGGATCCAGAGGTCTTTCTGATGGACGAGCCGCTCTCCAACCTCGACGCGAAGCTCCGCGTGCAGACGCGGGGGGAGATCAGTGCCCTGACGCGCCGCCTGGGCGTCACCACCATCTACGTCACCCATGACCAGACAGAGGCGGTGACGATGGGTGACCGGATCGCGGTGCTCGACGCCGGCGTGCTGCAACAGGTCGGCACGCCGCGCGAGCTCTACTCGGCGCCGTGTAACACGTTCGTCGCCGGATTCATTGGATCGCCGACCATGAACCTGCTGCGCACGGCCGCGACCGAGAACGGGATACGGCTCGGCGAGGTGGTGCTCAAGGTCGACCGCCAGACGCTCGACGCGGCCGGCGGGGGCAAGATCGTGCTCGGCGTGCGCCCTGAGCATCTGCGCCGCTGCGCGGACTCAGAGCCGGGAGTGCGAGTCGTGGTCGGGATGGTGGAGGAGCTCGGCGCCGACACGTACGTCTACGGACGGATGGACATAGAGGGGGAGAGCACCTCGATCATAGCCCGTCTCGGCGGCAGTGACGTGCCGGAGGTCGGCAGCACCGTCATGCTCGCTGCGGACGACAAGCGCCTGCACCTCTTCGACGAGCGGTCCGGCGAGCGCATAAACGAACCCGCCGTCGGAGACCCGGTGGCGGCTCGCGCCCTGTCTGCCCAAGGCAACTGACGCGGAGGTGCCGCGTGCGTGATCCGCCAGGGACGATGATCGCCGCTGGCAGCGACGGCCACGCTGCGTGGCTCGAGTATCCGGTGCTCACGCGCTCCCCGCAGGCCGACGTGGCGCGCGCGCTCGGCCGCCAGGTCTCCCTGCACGGAGCCTCGCCTACGCTGCGCCAAGCCGGCGACGAGCTCGTCGCCGGCATCGAGGGCCTGCTCGGTGTGGCGGTCGGGCTCGTGTGCGGTGGCCCCGTCGCTGACGCCGGGATCCTCATGGGAACCGCCGCCGTCCCGGAGCTCGCTGCGCTCGTCTCCGACGCCGGGATCGGTGACGGTGGCGAGGTGGGCCCCGAGGCGCACGTCCTGCTGCCGCTCGCCGCGGGTGAGCGTCCGCGGCTTGCGATCATCGGCGGAGGTGACGTCGGCTGCCTCTACGGCGCCTTCGAGCTGCTGCGGCTGATCGGCACCGGAGCCCCACTGCCCGACGAGCCGGTGCGCGGTGCCCCGGCGGCGCCGCTACGGATGCTCGACCACTGGGACGACATCACCGGAGACGTCGAGCGGGGCTACGCGGGGAGCTCGATCTTCTTCGTCGACGGCGAGGTCACGCGCGACCTCGCACGGGTGCGCCAATACGGTCGCCTGCTCGCCTCCATCGGCGTCAACGCACTTGCGATCAACAACGTGAACGTCCATCGCCCTGCGGTGGAGCTGCTCACCGGACGGCATCTGGACGCGATCGCCGATGTCGCGGCGACGCTGCGTCCGTTCGGTGTGCGTCTGGCCCTCAGCGTGAACTTCGCAAGTCCGGTGCTGCTGGACGGGCTGCCGAGCGCCGACCCCGATGATCGGGACGTCGCCCGGTGGTGGCGTGAGACCGTCGCGGACGTCTACGCCCACGTTCCGGACCTGCTCGGCTTCGTCGTCAAGGCGAGCTCCGAGGGGCAGCCCGGCCCGCACAGCTACGGGCGCAGCCAGGCCGCCGGCGCCAACGTCATCGCCGCCGCGCTCGAGCCGTTCGGCGGCATCGTCCTCTGGCGAGCGTTCGTCTACGACTGCGAGCAGGACTGGCGGGCCACCGTGACCGACCGGGCGAAGGCCGCGGTCGACGAGTTCGTCCCGCTTGACGGCGCGTTCGCCGAAAACGTGGCGGTGCAGATCAAGAACGGGCCGATGGACTTCCAGGTGCGTGAGCCGGCGTCACCGCTGTTCGGCGCGGCGCCGAACACCTCGAAGCTGCTCGAGGTCCAGCTCACGCAGGAGTACACCGGACAGCAGGTACATCTCTGCTACCTCGTTCCAGCCTGGAAGAGAGTGCTCGACTTCGACACGCACGCGTTCGGCGAGGGTTCAACGGTCTCCGATCTCGTCGTCCGAGGCCGTCGCGAGGCCGCCTCCTCCCCGGCGACAGCCGGGAGCGGGCAGAAGGCCGCATCAACGGGTGCGCCCATCGCGGGCATGGTCGGTGTCGCCAACGTCGGCGACGAGCGCAACTGGACCGGGCACCTGCTCGCCCAGGCCAATCTGTACGGCTTCGGGCGGCTGGCGTGGCAGCCCTCGCTCGAGGCCGAGGTGATCGCCAGAGAGTGGTCGCAGCTCACGTTCGGCCTCGATGAGGCGGTGACGGATGTTGTGACCTCGATGCTGATGCGTTCGCCGGAGGCGTATGAGTCCTACACCTCGCCGCTCGGGCTCGGCTGGATGGTGACCCCCCACGTTCACTACGGACCTGCTCCCGAGGGGTACGAGTACTCACGCTGGGGCACCTATATCCGTGCTGACCGTGACGCGATCGGGGTCGATCGCGGGGTGACCCACGGCACCGGCTTCACGGCCCAGTACCACGAGCCGTGGCGCTCGATCTTCGAGGACCCGGCGCGCTGCCCGCAGGAACTGCTGCTCTTCTTTCACCGGCTCCCCTACGACTACGTCCTGCCCTCCGGCACGACCCTCGTGCAGCACGTGTACGACAGCCACTTCGCCGGAGCCGAGACTGTCGTCGACTTCATCGAGCAGTGGCAGAGCATCGAGCACAGGGTGGATCCGGTGCGCTTCGGGTCGGTGCAGCGGCGGCTGCGTGCCCAACTTGCGAGCGCCGAGCATTGGCGTGACGTGATCAACGCATACTTTCACCGCTACTCCGGCATCCCCGACGAGCGGGGACGCCCCCTCTTCTGAAGATGCGATGAGGGGAGCTGGTGATCACCGGGCCGCGGTGTCGCGGGGGCGGGTCGCGCCCGGGTTCGAGCCCGTGCGGGAGGCATTCGAGACGCAGCTCCTCGCGGACAGCTCCCACAGCGCCCAGCTCGCCGTGTACTGGCGCGACGAGCCGGTGGTCGACCTGGTCGGTGGCCCGGGGCTCGATGCGGAGTCGATCACCGGCGTCTTCTCCGTCACCAAGGGCGCCGCGGCGCTGGCGTTGGGCACGCAGGTGCGGTCAGGCGCGATCGACCTCGACGAGCGTGTCGGCTACTACTGGCCGGAGTTCGCCCAGCGCGGCAAAGGAGAGGTCACCGTGCGTCAGCTGCTCTCGCATCAGGCCGGCCTAGTGAGCGTGGACGGCGGTCTCACCACGGCGGAGGTACTCGACTCCCGGCAGGCCGCGGCGAAGCTCGCGGCCCAGCGCCCAGCCTGGCGTCCCGGCTCGACGTTCGGCTACCACGGGGTGACGCTCGGCATCTTCATGGAGGAGCTCCTCCGGCGCGTGACCGGCGTGACCCTGCAGGAGCTCTACGCGTCGGAGGTCCGTGCGCCGCGGCAGATCGACTTCCACGTCGGGCTGCCCGAGTCGGAGGAGCGGCGCTACCGGCCGCTTCTCCTTCCAGCCACGGCACAGGCGGAGCCCTCCGATGAGGAGTGGGGCATCAAGGATGGCCTTACGTCGATGATCTACCGGGTGCCGAAGCGATCCGGCGCGCCTGGCCGCTCGGACTTCGGGCCCAACGACCGAGATGTGCGAGCGGGCGGGCCGGCGGCGATCGGGGGGGTTGGATCGGCGCATGGCCTCGCTCGGCTTTACGCAGCTGCCCAGGGCTTCATCGGCGAGCCGCTGCTGGACGACGAGACGATCGGCGAGATGAGCCAGCAGCAGGTCTGGGGCCAGGACCGGATCCTCTGTCAGGAGATGTGCTTCGGGGTCGTGTTCCAGAGACCGCATCCGCGGGTGCCGTTCGGCAGCTACCACGCCTTCGGGCACGACGGCGCCGGCGGCGCGCTCGCGTTCGCCGATCCGCTCTACGAGATGTCGTTCGGGTACATCCCGAACCCGATCGTCGCCCCCGGTGGCGCCGATCCGCGTGCGATCCATCTCTCGGCGGTCACCCGTCGGACGATGCGAGCCCTGTGGGATTGACTGCACCGTCTCACACAAGGGCCGGGCTCGCTGCGCCCCAGATCTCTGTCATCGCCGCTCACCGCGAGGATTCCGCAAATGAGCGCCGCCAGGGAATCGTTTAGAGGGGACCGGCACCGGGACCACGCACGACGAAGTTGCCCATGCAAACGCGAATCGCCGGACCGGACCGTAGGGGACGTCGTGCACGCTGATGCGATCCGAACGCGCGCAACGTCGCCATAGACATCGTCGCCGCGCTGGCCCGACGTGTCGCCGCTTGGCGCGGCCGAGGCGTCGCCAAGTGAGTCGTCCGACAGGCCGACGCGATCGCGATCGTGGCGTTGCCATCGTCCGGCGCTGGCGACTGCGGACCGCTCCTATGTCGCGAGGCTGTCGCACAAACCAGAGCCGTTGTGCCACCGCCACAAATGTCACCGGGGCCCCGGGAATGCGACCTCATGGGAGGCCGTCTGGCCGCCTCGGAGGCGTCCGTGCATCCGATTTGCCCTGGCGTCGTCGAGGGCCATTGGTATGACG